>JAAGKN010000576.1_pt1 | contig 124091 bp, 132 predicted proteins | sample 6206371 | NCBI WGS metagenome assembly JAAGKN01 (sample SAMN11533720, study PRJNA540317) | gut metagenome | isolation source: fecal pellets from male and female animal of same cohort | host: Peromyscus leucopus | place: USA:CA | collected 2017
AAGATTTATGAACAAGATCCATTCGCTAGAATTGATCAAACTGGTGTTGGTTCATTAGTTAAACTTGCTGTAGAAAAAGGAAAATCTACTAGAGAAAATATTAAATTAGGTATCTGTGGAGAACATGGTGGAGATCCATCAAGTGTTGAATTCTGCCATAACATAGGATTAACTTATGTTTCTTGTTCACCATTTAGAGTACCAATTGCACGTTTAGCTGCTGCTCAAGCTGCAATTAAAGAAAATCAAGGAAAATAATAAATAAAAAGGCTAAGGTATACTTAGTCTTTTTTTATTAATTAATGAAATGATTCTTTATTAGTTCACGTCTTTTAATATACATGATATAATAAACGTTAAAGAAGGGAGCACTTATGAGTAAATATGTAATAGGATTAGATTTAGGCATCAATAATGTTGGATGGTCAATTGTTGATTTAGAAAATAAAAAAATTGAGAAAAGTGGGGTAAGACTTTTTTATGCTTCAGATTCTGCTTCTGAGCGAAGAAATTATAGAAGTGTTAAGAGAAGAAAAAAGAGAAAACATAATAGAATAAAAGATATATTAAATTTATTTGACTCGATATCTTTTCCTACTAAAAATACAGTTGATAATACATTATTAAGTAAAAGAGTTCAGGGACTTAATCATAAAATCTCTGAACAAGATATTGTGAATATTGTATGTTATTATGCATCACATAGAGGCTATATTCCATTTGGTGATGAAGAAAGAGAATTAATAGATTTAGGTGGTTTATATCCTTGTGAATACTATGCCAATCTTTTAGAAAAGACTGGAAAGTATAGGGCACTTGAACAAGTAATTGATAATAAAGATTTAATGAAAGAATATGATGCGATAATAACTAAGCAATCCGAATATTATTCTAATTTATCAAAGATAAAGACTAATTTGTCAGAAATAATAATTAGAAAAAGAAAGTTTTGGGAAGGTCCTGGTAGTGAAAAAAGTAGAACAGATTATGGAAGATTTAAAACATTAGATTATAAAAAGAAAAATGGTATTATTGATGACTCGAAATTTTTATATGATGATTTAATAGGCAGGTGTTCTATATGTATAAATGAGAAAACTGTTCCAGTCTCAAACTATTATTATGAAGTATTTAATTTGCTAAATGATTTTATTAATACTTCCATTATTTCTATTGATAATTTAACTAATCAAAATTCTGTTGAATTAGATAAGAATAGTGGATATTATAAGTTAACAACTGAATCATTAAACAAGGTAATAGATTATTGTAAAAGTAATTCTAGTTTACAATATAGTAAAATATATAGAGACTTGTTTGGTTTGAAAAAGGAGGATATTAATGGGTATAGAGTGGATAAAAATCATAAACCATTATTTTCGATTATGAATTTTTATCGTAAAATCGTAAATTCTTTTGAAAGATTTTCTAAAGGTTGGATTGAAGATATTGAACAATATAATGAAGTAATAAGGATACTTGCCATCTCTCCAGGAATAGTTGAAACAAAAACGTTAATAAATGAATCAGAAATTATAAAATATAAATTCTCAGAAGAAGAATTTGACATATTAAAAGATTTATCTATAAAATTAAAAAAAGATCGTGCATTTAATTATGGATCATTGAGTGAGAAAGCGTTAAAAATGGCAATTAAGGATATGTTATCTACTTGCAAAAATTTTATGCAGGTAAGAAGAGAATTTGATTATGATAAGGAAGCTAGAAATTATTTTATTAATACTTATAAAGAAACAGAAGGAATGCTTTTAATGGATAGCAAATTTGTTGATGATATCATTGCTTCTCCGCAAGTTAAAAAAAGTTTAAGGCAAGCGATTAAAATAATAAATGCAATTATAGAAGAGAAGAAAGAGTATCCGAATGTAATAGCTGTTGAATCGACACACGAAATGAATGGTAACGATAAAAAAAGGAGTATTGAGAAGGAACAAAAACAAAATGAGCAAAGAAAAAAAGAAGCTCAATCCTTTTTAGAAAAGCATTTTGATTTATCTTACGTAACAGACGTAAATATTATGAAAATTATGCTTTACAATGAATTAGATGGAAGATGCCCTTATTGTGGGGGAGAATTTAAAGATGGACTTAATTCTATAATTAAATCTAATATTGAAATAGAACATATACTGCCTTTATCTAAAAGTTATGATGATTCTTATAATAATAAAACATTAGCATGTCGAAATTGCAATAGTGCCAAAGGAAATAATACCCCATACTTATGGATGGGAAGTGAAAGATTTGAAGATTTTAGTAATAGAATTCAACTTTTAAAAATATCACCTGACAAGAAAAATAATTTTTTAGAAACTAGAGATTTAGATAAATATAATACTAGATTTTTTCACAGAAATTTACGAGATACTGCCTATGCAACTTCAGAACTAATTAATCAAATAAATATATTTAATGACTTTGTTCAATACAAATTGGACAATCAAGACAGAATAAAAACATTATCTACACCAGGACAACTTACATCTAAGATTCGTAAAAATTTAAATATTGAGAAAGATAGGGATGCTGGTAAATTCCATCATGCTCTTGATGCTTCTATAGTAGCTGGGGTAGCATCTGATGATTATTTAGGTAGATTATTAATAGAATCACAAAACGATTCACAATTTTGGATTAAGAAAAAATACTTAACTGAAAAAATAGATACTTTATTACTTAAATATAATAAATCTGAACTTGATAATGATTTAAGAAAGATAAAATCAGATGCAGATATAAAGATATCCAATCAAGTAAATAAGGACTTTAATAGGTCAATGTCCAACTCTAATATTTATAAATATTTGAAAAAAGAAGACGGTTTTAAAAAAGTTAATCAAATAAGTAACATTTATGATGAGAATTTAATGAATGATAAAACACTTCCAAAATTATTTGATGATTTGGACACAACAAATATACTCATGATTAAAGATAATAATCCTAAGATGTATGAAAAATTAAAAAAAATTTATGCTAGTTATAGAAATAAAGGGACTTCTAATAATCCTTTTATAAACTATTGTTTAGAGGTAAATAATATTCAGAAGGAAGAATTTGACTATAGAATACATGGAATTAAACAAGAAGGTGGCCCAGTAATAAAAAAATTAAGGTATTATTCAGCTGCAAATAGTCCAGCATTCCTTACGAAAAAAAATATGAATATGAAAGAAAATACCTATATTGGTTTAGACAGTGTCACACAGGCTTATACAAAAGTATATTGGGATTTAGATAAGAAAAAATTTATCTTTTTACCAATCTATGTAACGTCAATTGATTTTAAAACTGGAAAAATAAATAAGAACGATGGATTATATCAAAGTTTTTATGATTTGTATTTAAAAGATAAGAATTATAAATTTATTGTAGATTTATATAATGGTAATCTTATAGAAGTGGAAAAGAAAAATGATAAGATTAAGGGATTTGTATCTACATATGATAAAGATGCTAATCGGATTAGATTAAAAAGTAAAGAGAGTTTTACTTGCAGTGATAAATGTTTAAAGGTTTATGATGTCGATTATCTTGGAAATGAAAAAAATAGATTGACATGGCCTTCTAAATAATGTAATATAAACTTAGGGATGTACATCTCATGTTGTATATCTCTAGAATTACACAGGTTTCCTATTATAACTCTTAATGAGGAAATCATTGGAAGATGCTTAAAACCGGCATCTTCTTTTTTTATATATGGCTTTTAGAACTGTATTAATAGAAAAAGCAGTAAATGTTAGGTTAGATTTAAATAATATTGTCGTTAATTATGAAAATGAAAAGTTTTGGATAAATATAGATGAAATAAGTGTACTCATTATTGATGATCCTAGATGTAATGTTAGTTTAAATGTATTAGCTTATCTTTGCGAAAAAGGGGTTACAATGTTATTTTGCAATTCTTCTCATATGCCTATTGGAGCATTAGAAACATTATCTATGCATTCTAGAGCTTCAAAAAAAATAAAGCAACAAATAGAATGGGAAGAATATACTAAAAAAACTTTATGGACTAATATAGTTAAAAGTAAAATTAGTAATCAAATGGATACTCTAGTCAAGGTTAAAAAGGTAGATAAAGTAGAACAAATAAAAAGTTTAATTAAGTTAGTAGAAGTAGATGATCCTAAAAATAGGGAAGGAACTGTAAGTAGAATATACTTTAAAGAATTATTTGGGGAAACTTTTAAACGGTTTGATGAAGATTTAATTAATTATTCATTAAATTATATATATCAAATAATTAGATCAAAAATTGCCCAAGAAATAGTAGCTTATGGATATTTGCCTTCCTATGGAATACATCATAAAAGTGAATTTAATTCCTTTAATTTAGCAGATGATTTTATAGAACCTTTTAGGGCAATATGTGATTATCATGTTTATAGTATATTATCTAATTCAATAGAAGATTACTTAACTCCTAATGTAAAACATGGGTTAGTAGATATCCTAAATGTAAATATTACATATAATAATTCTAAATATAAGTTACATGTTGCAATACAATTTTATGTTCAGAATATGTTTGCTTTCTTAGAAACTGGTGATATGAGTAAACTAATTTTTCCTAAATTATGAATTATATAAATTATTACAAGCAAATGAGATTAATATTAATATATGATTTGCCAACAGTTGAAGAGGAAGATAGAAAGATATCTCAAAGATTTAGTAAGGACATAAAAAGATTAGGTTTTAACATGTTACAATATTCGGTATATACAAAGGTATTACAAAATGATACTTCATATAAGCAGAATATTATTAGGCTTAATAAAATTATTCCTAAAAAGGGGAGCATTATAGTCTTTAAAGTTACAGAAAAACAATTTCAAGATATGCAATATTTAACAGGTACTATGAATAGATATGAAACAATAGTTGGGGGGAAAGAATTGGTTATTTTTGGAGGTGATTCATTATAATAAATTTAGAATTAACTGATTCCCATAAACAAATAATAATTGATATAAATAGATTTAATTATATATTATTAAGCGATTATACAGGTTATATAGATTTTTATAATTATTTCTATGAATTATTAGTTAAAAAGAATAAAGATTACAGTATACGTTTATCAAATAAAAATTTAGATACTAAGAATACAGTATTATTTGATTTTTCATCTGTATATAGTATATTTTCTTCTTTAGAATATAAAAAAGGGACTTTATTATACGAGTATATGATATCAAAATATTCTTATATTGATTTGATTGGTTATGAACGAATATACGATTTATATATGGATATAAAAAATACTTTGAATGAGAGTGATAGTGGAATATTCTATGATGTAGTACAAGACTTAAATAAAATATTATATGAAGGTATTGAGTTATCATATGATAAAAGTGATATTCTAAATGTATTTAAGAGAATTTTATATCAATTTTTAGAAAATAATTATAATAAAACTATAATATTATTTCTAAATTCAGATATAGTTAATTTAGAATTAGACATATTTGAAAATGTATATTTTTTTGACATATCTAGAAATTGTGAAATTATGAAATATAATATGATTTCATTAGATACGATGAAAGAATTAAATTTTATACTTCTTAAAGAATTTATTATGGATAATTATCCACTAGTAATAAGTGAGAATGATGTTATAAAATATATTAATAAATACTACAAATATTTTATTTGTACTAAATGTATTGATGTCTATTCACAAGAAGAATTAATAGTTTTTTCTCTATTATCTAAAAAGAATGAGACTAAACAAGAAATTTTACCAAATAATTTTCAAATTGATGACAAAATTAAATCATACCTAGCATTACTATAATAAAATATGATATAATTTCTATAGGTTTTAGGATCCTGTGTAATTCTAGAGGTATATGACCAGTTACAAGAAAACCAATTGTAAAAAGACGTTTTAGGATCCTGTGTAATTCTAGAGGTATATGACATAACTTTTCATTTTTCATAAATATATATGTTTTAGGATCCTGTGTAATTCTAGAGGTATATGACTTTTTTTCTCCTCTTTTGTTAGTTTTCTTGTTTTAGGATCCTGTGTAATTCTAGAGGTATATGACAATCTAGATATGTACGTATCCACTCTTTAGTTTTAGGATCCTGTGTAATTCTAGAGGTATATGACCATTATTTACAGGGTATGAACCTGTCGTGAGTTTTAGGATCCTGTGTAATTCTAAATATATATATACTTTTTTACTATTAGATAAATAAAACATACTATTGTCTAGTTCTAATGATAATGAACATTTAGTATTATTTTGAATATTATTAGTAGTAGATAATGTATTATTTGAATTGACTTTATTGTTGTTCTGTGATATATTACTTGCATTAAGAGATGCTTGTCCAGAATTAGACTGGGTGAATATCTCTTTTATTTTGCCCTGACTTAACAAATCTTGAATATAATTAGCATTATCTTTAGAATATGTTGTTTTGATTTTATTAAAATCTATTTCAACTTGATTATATTGCCCTTTATTATTAATTTCTACAGGGACTATAGATCTTTGACCATTTATTTTAACAGGGGTAACAACAATAAAATTATTTTCATTATACTTTCCTTTGTTTGTATATTGATAATTGCAATAGAAATATCCATTGCATCAATGCTTAATTATATATTTTAAACTGAATATATATTGAAAATAGAAATTTATTCTTATCACTTTTTTGACACTAAAAATCTCTTTATCATTGCAATTCTTTTCTATTTTTTATATAATAATAATGGTGATAATATGAAGGTATTATGTATTGGACATGCAGCTTATGATATAACAACACCAGTTGATACATTTCCAAAAGAAAATACAAAAAATCGTGTTCCAGAGAGAATCGAATGTGGAGGAGGTCCTGCTGGCAATGCTGCTTATCTTTTAGGTAAGTGGGGTGTTAGTACTTATTTTGCTGGTGTGGTAGGTGATGACCTATATGGTCATCGTATTATAGAAGAATATCAAAAAGTAGGAGTAAATACAGATTATTTACAAGTTAGTAAAGAAGAAGTAACTGCTTCTAGTTATATCATTGCAAATCGTGAAAATGGTAGTAGAACAATTCTTACTTATCGTCCAAGTGAAATGAAAATGACTGATGTAGACATTGATTTTAAACCAGATATCATTCTAATTGATGGACAAGAACCAGAGTTTTCTAAAAAAATGATAGAAAAATATCCTGACGCAGTAAGCATTATTGATGCTGGACGTACCAAAAGAGCTATTAGAGAATTGTGTAGAATGGTTAATTATGTAGTATGTTCTAAAGATTTTGCAGAAGGAATTAGTGGTATTCAAATTTATGATAATGAAAGTCTTGAACATGCTATTTCAAAATTAGAAAATGAATTTCATACAAATATTATTGTAACATTAGAAGCTAGTGGTTGTGCTTATCGAAGTGATGAGGGAAAAGTAGAAATCATTCCTTCTATTAAAGTTAGAGCAATAGATTCTACTGGAGCAGGGGATATTTTTCATGGAGCCTTTACTTATGGAATTGCTCAAAATTGGCCAATGGAAAAAATACTTCGTTTTTCAAATTTAACAGGAGCTATGTCAGTAACTCGTGTAGGTGGCAGAAATTCTATATTTGAATTAGATGATATGATAGAAATTTACAATGAAATTAAGTGATGTGATTTTTATAGATCAATTCCCATCTTTGGATTTGCACGGTTTTGATAGAGACTATGCCAGAATCAAGATTAATGAATTTATTCAAGATAATTATGTAATGAGAAATGAGTTTGTTGTCATTGTTCATGGCGTTGGTAGTGGAATCATAAAAAAAGAAACATTAGAAACCTTAAAAAGAAATAAAATGGTAGAAGAATATCAGCTTTTTAAAGGAAATATAGGCTGTACAATAGTAAAAATTAAGAAAAAAGTAAAAAATAGATAAAAAAAGTTGACAATATAAAAAAAAAGTGGTAGGATATGAGCCATCTCATTGAAAAGGGGGAAATTTTATGTACGAAGAAAGAAGAGAAAGTTTTTCAGTAAGAGATTTAATCTTACAAGTATTATTTATTGTATTATTTGTCTTTATCTTAATTTTAATATTCCCAACTAAAGGGTATATGAAAAAATATATTGATAAAAATGGTAAAGATTCAGGAACAAATACTACAGTAGTTCAATCAAACTTTGATGTAGATCAATTAGCTGCTTTATATAATCAAATTTTTGCTAATAATGTAATAGCTATGAAAGAAGCTGCTATTGGATACTACACTACAGATAGATTACCTGCTAAAGTAGGTGATACTGATAAGATGACTTTACAACAAATGTATGATAAACATTTAGTGTTAAAGTTAACAGATAAGAATGGAAATGCATGTGATGCTACAAAATCTTATGTATCAGTAACAAAATATGAAAATGAATACCAAATGAAGGTTAACTTAAGTTGTGGTGGAGAAGAAGACTATATTATCGTATACTTAGGATGCTACGATTACTGTGATGCAACAGGTGTATGTGAAAAACAAACAACAACAAAACCATCAAAACCATCAACACCAAGTAAACCATCAACAAATAATAATACTGTAAATAACATTACAAATATTACAAATAATTACTATTATGAAAACTGTGATTGTGAGAAACCTAAATATTACTGTTCAATTGTAAATGGTAAATATTATGATCCAAGTGGAAATGAAGTTAACAAAGAAGAATATGAAAAAGCTTGTACAACTCCAAACAAATATGTTTGTTCAATTGTAAATGGTAAGTACTATGATGACAATGGAAAAGAAACAGATAAAGCTGGATATGAAAAAGCTTGTACACCTTCAGTTACATATACTTGTGCTATCGTAGATGGAAAATACTATGATGACAAAGGAAATGTAGTAGATAAGGCTGCTTACGAAAAAGCTTGTAAAACTCCAACTGTCGTTTATGAATGTGAGTATAAAAAAGTAACAAATGGTACTTGGGGACCATATGGACCTTGGTCAGAATGGACTACTACTAAAATTAACGCAAGTGAAAATACACAAGTAGATACTAAAACAGAACAAGTTGTAACTGGTTATACTACTAAAAAAGTACAAACAGGTACAAAGACAGAAACATATATATCAAGTTATACAACTTCTAAATATATATCTGGATATACAACTGAGAAATATCAATCAGGTACAACAACTGAAAAATATCAATCAGGTACAACAACGCAAAAAGTACAAGTAGGTACTCAAAAAGTACAAACAGGAACAACTACAAGAACAACTACTAAAAAGGTTGCTGCTGGTACAACATCAGCTTATGTATCTTCTGGTTCAGGAACAACAATTCCTAATAATACAAGTGAATATACTTATAAAAAGACTGGTTCAACTACATCTCAAAGTTGTTCAAGTTGTGCAACAGTAACTATTTATACTTGGGATGTATATAAACTTACTACAGTTTATAAAACAGAACAAGTAACAGAAACTGTTCCAGTATATTCTGTACAACCAGTTTATGAAACTAAGACTGTTCCAGTATACTCAACAAGACAAGTTCCAGTATACTCAACAAGACAAGTTCCAGTATACTCAACTAAGAAGACTCCAGTTTATGCTACAAGACAAGTTCCAGTATATGATGAAGTAAAAACTCCAGTTTACGGAACTCAAACTTACTATCGTTCTAGAACAAGAGCTTATAGTGGAGGAACTACAGATATAAAATGGAGCACATGTGATCCAGTTGATACATCATTAACTAATAATGGATATTATCAAACAGGAAATAAACGTGTAAAGTAATCATAAAGCGGCGTTGAGAAGACGCCCTTTTTGTTTGACAACAAAAATCTTATATGTTATCATAAATTTAGAATAACGATAATATAATTATAATAGGAAGGGGTGCACTGTGAAAGGGACATATTTATTCGACTATGTAAATGAAAATGAATTTAAAAAATTAGAACGTTCTTTAAAAAAGTATAATATGCTTGCGTATAAAAAATTATATTTTGAGTATTATCCTGCTTTAAAAGAGGGAAACTTTTTAGGAAAACTAGTTGCTACAAATAAAACTAATGGAACCCAGACTTATGAGTTAAAGCTTCCAACAGATGCCCTATTTTCAAAAGTGCATGGAGATATTAAATTGTATTATCTAGTTTATGAGAATGAGAAAATTGTAATGTTAGATAAATTTGAACCAATGGATATTTTAAGTGAAGGACATGCTAGTGAACTTGTTACATATAAAGGTGTAATGGTTTCTAAGCAACATTCAGATAAAGATATGTTCAAAATTAATCTATTAAATATGTTAGATAAATAAAACCAGCCATATAGCTGGTTTTTTATGAGTATAAAATCCAATTTATGATAGCTTCTTTAATTATAAAATATTCATTGCTATCAAATTGCATATTAGCAATACAATATCTCTTGTTACTAATATGTGAGCAGAAAATGCATTCATCTAAATTAAAGCAATCTTGAATAAATAAAGAATTGCTAATTTTATTTGAGCAAATTACATGGTAACAGTTACTGCAATCTTTAGAGTCATCTGTTTTTATACAAATTAAGGATGAACTTGTTCTTTGAGATGCTAATAAAAATTCACTAGTGGTGCAAGAATCACAATAAATTAGGTTTTTAGAATCGTTACAATCTGTAGAATGATATATATTTTCACAACGATAGATAGTATCACTTTTTGAGACATTAACAGATTCGTAGACTCTTTCGGTCGTAGTTAAATTGATAGTGTTCCATATTTTTAGGATATCGTCTAAGTTATGAACTTCTTTTTTAGGTAATATCCAGCCTATAGAATTATCTCTTTTTTCCATATTTTCTAAAGTAATAAATTTACCACTGCTAATTGCATCTGCCCAAGTGATTTCATTAGTAGTAGAATCATTTACTTGTTTTGGTAGTTTTACATCAAATGCAAATTTTTCTAAAATTTCCTTTAAAGTAAATTTATTTTCTTGATTAAAGACAATGCTAAATATTTTATTGATGATTTCTAATGCTTGATTATCATTCATTTTCTATTCCTCCTCGTTTTGATGAATGAGTAATTAATATTTCTTTTAAGCTGTGATTAGTATTGATTTCAAAATGAATCTTTTTTTGATTTAAAATATTAATATTTTCTTTTATTTTTTCATCTTTTATAGTTTCTCTTGGAATACTTATAAAATTTAATGTTTTAGCTTTAAATGCAGGAAGAAGAATGCCGTTACAACTAATTCTTACTATACATTCTCTATTATTTAGTTCGGTTAATAGTTTTATTTTATTTTCTTCAGTATTCTCTAAGGGAATCTTCATAGGAATATGATGACTTAATATAGTAGCATCTGCTCTAGATATTCTAAATAAATAGTAATTTATAGTATTTGCGAATATTGCATTTTTTAAATTTTCAGATATTTGATCAAAGTATTGACTAGCTAAAATGAGAGATAGATTGTATTTTCTAGCTTCTGACAAGAATCTAGTTAGAATAGGATTTTCTATAATAGCTACTTCATCAATAATAAAAATAATATTAGTATCAAATGAATAGCTTTGAACAAGGGTTAGTAGTTGTTGCATAATAAATCCAGCGATTGTTTTAACACATTTATCTCCAAGTTTTGTTTTATTTAATGAAAAGATTGTTAGGAAGTTTTCTTGAATAGTATCTTTTAAATTTTCATTTATTTTTTCATTGTTAAATACAGGAATCATTTCCATTTCATCTATAAAAGAGATGATGGGTGAAATAGTTTCTCCATAAGATTTTGTTTTTAATTCATTAAAATCAGACAAGAAAAAATCTGTTACACTTGTAGGTAAAATTCTTACCTGTTGTTTTAACAATAAGGTTCTATATTCTGTATCTAAAAGAAGTTTTCTTAAAGTATATAGGTGAAAGTCATTGATAGATAATAATAGGTGAATAGAGTGCCTTAATACTCGCTCTAATTTCGAATTATATTGATCAGCAATTAATGATTTAAATAGCTCTAATAGTAATTCTGTAGAAGAAATAATGTCTTTTTGATGATTGTGAAATAAATTGATACTGTTATTAGATTCAAAATCAATAACTTTTCCAATACCGCCAATATCTTTTTCTAATGCTGCATGTGGATCTATAACTATTATTTTATATTGATTTCTAAATTCTACATTTTTATATAAATTATAAATAAAGAGACTAATAAATTTTGATTTTCCTGCTCCACTAGAACCTAGAATTAAAGAATGTTTATGGAAATCAAAACTATTTTGCTTTAAGTAGAAATCTCCCTGTAAATATGGAAAAGTGGTGACTTTTAAAATAGATGAAGAATCCTCGCTTTGTAAGAGATGAAGAATTTTTTCAATGTCTAAATATTTTGGAACTTTATTGTAAAAGAAGCGAGAATTTTTTTCCTCTTTTCTTGTTAATAAGGATACTGGAACATTAAAAATTGCATTTCTTTTTTCTAAATAATCTTCTTTTTTAAAATAAAAATAAGTATGAGAAATAATCTTAGAATATTTTAATTTTCGAAAAGAAATTTCTACATACTGTAGAGCCTTTCTTTTTTTTATTTCAAAATATTCAATGGTGTCAATTAGATTTTGGTTTGGAATAAAAAGGGGAAAAGTATGCTTACTGTAAGGTATTTTAAAATCATTACTTTGCTTTAAAACAAAATCAGTTAGATTGTGAATAGTAGAAGGAAGATGATATTTTGTTTTTATGTAATAATGGATTTCATTTTTTTCAATAGAAATAAATAAAGACCATTTTCTGAATATTCCTTGATAGTTTGAAATGATTTTGATAAATTCATACCAAGTTTCTTTTGCTGTCTCATTATTTGTTAAAAAAATTTCTGACGTTAACCCCATAAACCGTCACCTCAGTGGATACTATATCAAAAAATGCAACAAAAAAACTGACTTTCTGATATTCAAAAAAGTCAGTTATTCAATAGCAACTAAGAAATCCGTTACATCATCGTGATAATGTTCTAATTCAGGTATATTTCTTAAATTAAATTTGCAACTTGGTAAAAATTCTAGATAAAACTGTTGTGAAATGTTATGAATGTCTTCTCCGTTTTGATTGGGTACTCTAAAAACAATCCATTTACTGGCAGGAATTATAATTTTTTCAAACTCAGGTATATATTTATCATATAATATATAATAATTGTTACAAAGTTGATGCTCGTTATCCTCGTAAGTAATCATAGCATAAGGAATGTTTCCATATTTTTTTTCATAACAATTTTCCATAGAAATGAAAAAATGGGGCGCATCATCTTTAATATGTTCATTATTAGTAGCAGTTCCTTTTCCATACATTATTATTTCTTGGCGTTCTACAATTTGGTATTCCATATTATTAGTAGTCGTATTAATTTCCTTTAAAACAATTCTAGGAAAATTTTTTAATTTAGTATTATTAGTAATTTTACTAGGGTTTATTCCATGAAAACATGAAAATGCTCTCGAAAAAGCAGTTGCACTATCATATTGGTATTTTAATGAAACATCGATTATTTTTTCATTTGCAGTGATAAAATCATAACCAGCACAAGATAATCTTCTTTTTCTAATGTACTCTGATAAAGAGACGTTTGTGAGTAATGAAAATATTCTTTGCATGGTATAAGAGTTTACACCCATTATCTTAGCAAGATTATTATAATCTATCTTTTCTTCTAAATGGTTATCAATATATTCTGTAATTTCATTTATTTTTTGATAGATATTCATGTTTATCACCAATATTATTATAACATAGACTAGTGTTTTTTTGATTATTAAAAAAATAAAACATAATTTTATTATTTTTGCTTTTCACCAAGAGAGACATACTGTGATAATAAAGATAATTCTTCAGAAATATTTGTTTGGTGATAAGCTTCTAATGCTTTTAAGTAATCTTTTCCAAATCTAGAAGTTAAGAAGATTCTTAGTTCCTCATCGAATGAAATTTTAGGATATATGCCGAATGCTCCAGCATCTTCAGTGGCCATAGAAAAATCATTTACTCTATAAGAACTAAGAATGTGAATGCCATCTCCAGTAGTTACTAAAGAATATCTATTTCCTTTTATATCTCTACGTTCATTTTCTTGTAAAACATTTACCCAAGTGACTGGATGTGGTGGTAATTTATTTTCTTTTTTACTATAATGTTGAGTACTAAAATTGATTAAAGAAATCCATTCCTCTTCTTTTAATTGTGTGATAAAATTTAAGTCCATAATTACATTCCTTTCTTAAAATTGTGGCTATTATAGCAAATTTCCATTAAAATTACAATTTATTTGTGTTATAATAAAAATGCTTGAAAGGATAGTGATATAGTGGATATTAAAGGAAAAATAGAGCATTATGTTCCTTTTAATGAACAAGAAAAGAAAGATAAAGAAATGATACTAAAATATATGGATTTATTTGATGATGTTCTTACTAGAGAAAATGAAATTGTTCATTTTACTTGTTCGGGATTTGTTTTAAATAAAAAAAGGGATAAAGTATTAATGATTTATCATAATATTTATAATTCATGGGCATGGACTGGAGGACATGCAGACGGAGAAAGTGATTTTTTAAGTGTTGCTATAAGAGAAGTGATGGAAGAAACTGGTGTTCAAAAGGTAACTCCAATTAGTGAAGATATCGTATCATTAGATGTTCTAGCAGTGCAAGGACATGTAAAAAGAGGAAAATATGTTACACCTCATATTCATATTTCTGTAGCATATTTATTAGAAGCAGATGATGAAGAGAATTTAAGAATTAAAGAAGATGAAAATAGCAATGTTAGTTGGCTATCAATTAATACATTTTTAGATTTAGTAAAAGAAGAACATATGAAACCTATTTATAAAAAAATTATTAGTAAGGTAAATAAAATAGGGTAAACAAAAAACTACTTCTCTTAGAAGTAGTTTTATTATTAAAATGGTGCGAGTGAAGGGAACTTACACCGAATACATTAATCTAGAAAGGAATAATGTATTTTGTGATTTATGATATGAATGATAATATTGTAGCTTATTGTGATAGTGAGGAAGAAGTTCTCTCTTTTACTGGTATTAGAAAAAATAATTTGCGAAGTAGAATAAAGAAAGGCTTTTGTTATTATCAAACTAATGATACATATTATAAAATTTATAAATTTACAGAGGTTGACTCAACCTCTTTTTTTGTGGTGTAAGATTAAATCACAATACGAAAGGAGTGAAAATATGAAAGTATTGTTAATACAAGTACAAAAAAATACATTTGTGAATGAAAAAACTGGAGAAGTTATAAATTATGCGAAAGGTATTATCGGTAAAAAGGTAGATACTGATAATAAGAAAGGCTATGATGTGGATGTTGTATCAATTCCAAAAAATTCAGTTGATGATTTAGTTCCTTTAATTTTAAAAGAGATTGATGTTGATATTGATGTTGTAAAGGTAAAAGATAATCAATACAAAATGAAATTAGCAAGTGTTAATGGAAAGGAGCTATAGTATGTTTACTACACAAGATGTAAAAGCAGAAAAAGTTTATACAATTGAAGAGAATAACTTTGAAGTAATAAAGACTTTATTAATTGATTATAATAATCATTTATTAGATTTCAAAGAAACTTTAAAATCTGATAAAAAAGCAATGAAACAAAAAGGTATGAAGGAATTCATTGAAGCTATTGATGAAAAGAGGAAGTTAATTGCAAATTATATTTCCTATATGCAAAAAAAAGAAGAATAGATTTTCTTCGGTGGTGGCCTCGGGTCGAGGCTACCAAGTTTATTATTTAGTTATAAAAATCTAAATTAGATTTTTATATAAAATAAAAGGGGGGTTGTTATGAATTTTATACAAGTTGCTGCCGAAGTTTCTTCTACAGCCATTGATTTTACACCATATACAGACGCGCTAAAAAGTTCTATTTCTGTATCACAATTGATTGCAGTATTAGCTAGCGTTGTTGGTGTAGGTATGATGTTCTTCTTAGCTTGGCTAGGAGTTAGAAAAGCTACAAACACATTTACTATGGCAGTTGCTACAGGACGAATTAGAATTTAGTCCAATGAACTATCTTATTGGATAGTTCTTTTTATTTAAGAGAGGAGCACATTTTATGTTTTATTCATTTAAAGAATTTTTTGATTATATAAATACTGATGAATTTTTTTTAGCATTTATTTTATTTTTAATTTTTTTAGGTGGGGTTATATTTTTAATTATATTTTTAATTGAATTTATTTTTGATTATTCTGATTATAAAAATTGGAAAAAAGAGAAACAAGAAGAAATAGAACAAAAGGAAAAAGAACTTGAATTAAAAAAAATTAGAGATGAAGTGAGAAAAGAACTTCAAAATTCTTTAAAAAAAAGGAAGTGATTAGATGATTTTATCTGGTGCAATGGAAGAGAAAAAGAAAGTTAGATATATTTATGATTTATTTAAGTATAAATATGATTTTAAACGGGAAAATCCGACTTATTTTGACCCTGATGGATTAGTTTGCTTTTGTGGACCTCAAGGCAGTGGAAAAACAATGTACGCAGTTAATTATGTATATAAGCTTTTAACTTTATATCCTAAAGCTATTATAGTTACTAATATCGATTTAACAGATTATCCTATAGATAATTATCGAGTGTTTCGATTTGAGAATGCTGATGATTTAAAGAAATACAAAAACGGAAAAGAAGGAGTTATATTTTTAATTGATGAAATACAATTATATTTTAATTCATTAGATAGTAAAAATATTAATATGGATGTAATGACACAGATTAGTCAACAGAGAAAACAACGTATACATATTGTTGCCACATCTCAAGTTTTTGGACGTATGGCTAAACCACTAAGAGAACAATTTAGTGCAGTAATCTTGTGCAAATGTTACTTTGGATTTTTACAGAAAAACATGTTAATTGATAGAGATAGTATATCAGAAGAGAATTCAACGGGTACAAATCTTGTAGGAGAAGTGGTAAAGTCCTTTTGGTCTTTTAGAAATCCTGATTGGTTTAAAAGATATGATACTTATGCAGTCATAGAGAATAAAAATTTAAAAGTTAGTACAATTAAACAAGATATCTATAGAAAAGATTTTATATTTAAAGGGGGTATGTTAAATGGAACCAATTAATTTTCAAATAATTTTAAATACGATTGCTGGTATGATGCCTATTGTGTCAGGTATAAGTGTAGTATTTATTATTTGTGATAGAATTACAGATTTTTTCTTATCTTTTGTAGGTGGAAAGAGAGTTAGATTATAGTGTTAAGTAGTCAACAATATGAATATTTAAAATCATTTTTATTGAAACAGTATGAAACAGGCAATAAGAATTATGTTTGTAAAATAAATTATGAGTATAATTCAAATAATTATTATGAGATAGATTGTTATTTGTCTAAAAATATAGAAGTAAGTGGATATGTATTTACATTTAATGATGATGTAACTAGATGTAGAATAGATACTACAACAGGATATAATAATCAAAATTTAGAAAAATTAAATTGTAGTAATTATTCAAATAAAACAATCCCATTTAATGGCTATGATTATATTTATTCTTCAGTAGGAAAGTATCCCGATATTATTCAAGATTATAGAACTAGTTTAACTAATCATTTAGATCTAAATACATTTTTTTTAATTCCATTTTTATTGCTTTTAATAATTATGAATAAATTCTTGTTTGGTTTGACGAAAAAGAGGTGATTATATGAAAAGTTTTTTTAATTCTATTTTTCGAGGTCTTGGCTATAATATAGGCAAATTTATATTCTTTATATTGCTTGCTATTATACTTGCGTTTCTTACTGATATATTAACAATTTCTAATGTAAGTGCTGCTAATTTTGGTACATACGATTACGAGTCTAACGCTTTAATTGAAAGCTTCAATTTTTATGATTGCGATAAGACAGATTGTTCATCGTATACAAATAAATCTTTTTCTTCAGTAAATACTGTTGATAGAAAAACTTCATATTATACAAATACTTCTTCTTTTACATTTGGTCAAAATTATGGTGCTATTTTTTCTTTACGTTCAAATTTGAATTTTGTACAAGGCCAAGTTTATAGTATATCTATTTTGTATGCTAATAATAAGGGTTACTTTGGTGAGCCTGAAATTTCATGGATTAGTTACGATGGTTCTGCAGAAAAATTTGAAAATACAGTATTGAATTATCAATCTGGACAACTTGGTACTTGTTCTCTTGGTGGTGATACTTTTAAATATTGTGGAAGATTATATTTAACGTTTGCTGCAAGGTCAAATGGTATGTGGTTTCACTTTCGAGTAAAGCCAATTACAACAGCAAGTTATTCTAATATGGAATTTAATATTAATTCTGAAGTTGGTATATACGCATTAGGAACTTATGATGAACGTACAAATATAGAAATATATAATATTATGAATAGTCAGTTAAGAGCTATTAATACTTCTATTAATTCTTTGAAAGGAAATATAACTACTTCTCAACAATCTATTATTAATAATCAGAATAGTAATAATCAAGCAATTATAAACAATCAAAATTCTAATCAACAAAAATTAGATAGCTATTATACTGATGATACGGAAAATGAAGATGGGACATGTTCGGGAATTATTTGCAATCTTAAAAAAGTTGTAAAAGGAGTTATTAATTTCCCTAAAACGATTTTAGATGCTATCGTTAATGCTTTAAAGTCCTTGTTTATTCCTAGTAATGATTTCTTTATGTCCTGGGTAAATGATTTAATGCAAACGTTTGAGTCTCAACTTGGTTTTTTAGCTTATCCTGTTACTTTTACTATTGATGTTCTCAATCGATTTTATAATATTCCTGTTTCAGAACCTGTTATTACAATTCCACCTTTAATAGAACCTTTTCATAATATAACTATTTTTGAAGGTACTATTTGGAATTTAAATGATTATGTACAAGATGGAGCACTTTCTATATTGTATAAATTAGGATATATTTTTATCAATGCTTATATTATTATTAATTTTGTGGAATTTTGTAGAAATAAGATTTCCTCTGTATTTAATAGTAGAGTAGAACCTTATGAATTTACAACTGTAGATACTACTGAAACTGATAGTATTAATCGGTACGGTGGAGAACAAGGAGTATCTTATAATGGTACTATTCATACAAATACTAAAAGAACACGAACAACTACAGGAAAGAGAGGTTAGATATGATATTAGAGGCTATTTTAAACTTAATAAAAATCTTGCTAAAAGGTGTTTTTGCCTTACTACCTGATTTACCTCAACTTCCTGAAGAGTTGATTGGTTATATAAATTCAGCATTAGATTACATCTTTAATAATACAGGTCTACTGAATTTTTTTGTATCTGTAGATATGATTAAAGTTTTAGTTCCACTATTGATTTTAGTAATCAACTTTGAACATATCTATGAGTTTACTATGTGGGTAATTAAGAAACTACCTCTTAGCATAGATTAAAAAAATAGAACGTAAGAAATAGTCAATAGAATCGTGGAATACCGAAACGTAGTGAGGATATGCCGCGAAAGTCTATTTACTTTTTCGTCGTTTATATACTTGATTTGTTCTTTCGAACAAATGAGAGGAAGAAATCCGAACATTTTTTCGAAAGGAGCACCTTTAACGGGTGTAGTTAAAAGTTTTGCTAAGCTTTTTTAAAAGCGTAAAAAAGGGGGAAAAATAAATTTTTCAAAAGTTGCTGACACTACGACATTAGCAACTTTTGTGTCATGTGTCAAAAGTCTATTTTAACCTTACTTTTCAATAGTATTTTTTGACACAACGGAAGGAGCAATTTTGTGTCAAAGTTTAGAAATAGAATATTTTTAGGTGTTTTATATGAAGAAGATGAAACACACTTACAAGCTATAGAGAAAATACGTTTTAGATATAATTATGCAATGATACGTCACGATATGGACGAAACTGAGGAAGGAGAAAAGAAGAAACCACACTATCATATAATATTAAAATTTGATAACGCTAGATGGTCGACTTCTGTAGCAGAGGAATTAGGGATTACTGATAATTATTTAGAGCCTTGTAAGAAACTATCTTCTTCATTGTTATATTTAATACATTATCGTGATTATGATAAATATCTTTATAAAATAGAAGATGTAGAAGGTCCACTAAAAACTGAACTCATTAAATTAATCATGAAAAATGAAAAAGATGAAAACGTAAAAGTTAGTGAACTTTATGAATGGATAAATAAACAACCTAGACCGTTAACAGTTAGTAAATTTAGTAGATGGTGTTATGAAAATGGCTATTGGGATATATTTAGACGTAGTAGTGTTATTTTCTTTAAAATTATAGAAGAACATAATTTTAATAAAGATACTAGATATTTAAATAATTATGAAGAAATTCCAACTGATGAATTTTTCTATCAATTAGGAACTTCTGATATGTTTAATGATTAAAATGTGTTATAATTAGTAAAAGGATAGTGATGTTATGATTTGACAATAAATAAAAAGTAATTATAATAATCTCCTTGAGGAGATGAAAAAATGTTATTTGAAGATGTGTACGAAGAGTACAAAATATATGCTAGAGAACGGCATAAAAAACAAGGTTTTTATACACTAACCAAAGATTTTAAAAACCACATTTTACCATATTTTTATGGTAGGGATATCTATAGCTTGACTACTTTAGATATTATTGATTGGCAAACTAAAATATTAAATATGAATTATAGTAATAATTTTAATCGTAATTTATATTATACTTTTAGTGCGTTTGCTGAATATTGTATAGTTTATTCTTATATGAATGAAAATATAGTTTTGAAGGTCGGAAATTTTAAGAAGAAAGTAGAAGAAAAGAAATATAATGTTTATACTTTATTTCAATTTAAAAGATTTAGAAAAAATTTAGATAATATTGTTTATAAATACTTTTTTACTTTCATGTATTTCTACGGGACTAGACCAGGTGAAGCAATGGCTTTAAAATTTTCTGATATAAAAGGTAAATATGTTTTTATACATCATAATATCGAAAGAAGAGGAAAAAGGGAGTTAGATACTCCCAAAAATCAAAGTTCTATTAGATATATTAAAATTGATTTATTAATGCGTTTTAGAATTTTTATATTGAAATGTTATTATGAAAAGAAATACGGTAGTGTATTTGATTACTTTGTATTCGGTGGAATAAAACCTTTAGCTCCGACTACAATTGATAGAAAGAAAAAACAAGCTTGTAAAAAGGCAAACTTGTTTGAAATTACACAACATCAATTTAGGCATAGTTATGCAACACGTAAAATACATAAAGGTGTTCCAATAGATATAGTATCTAAAAGTTTAGGTCATAGCAAAGTATCTATGACGGTAGACGTATATTTACACACAGAAAAAAGAGTGCCGTACACTCTTAATTCTCAGAGATTTAAATTTTTTAATACACTAACCAAAGATTTTAAAAAATTATCTCAATCTATTATTACACTTTTTATGTAATAAACAAAATAAATGGTGCGAGTGAAGGGACTTGAACCCCCATGCCGTAAGGCGCTAGATCCTAAGTCTAGTGCGTCTGCCAATTTCGCCACACTCGCATAAAATGGTGGACCTTGTAGGACTCGAACCTACGACCGCCCGGTTATGAGCCGGATGCTCTAACCAACTGAGCTAAAGATCCAAATTTCAAACTCGAATACTTCTATAATATACCATAATTAAACATTGAATGCAATACTATATTTTGAAATTTTAGGAAATTTATTTTTGAAAAAACGACTTGGCAAATGAGATTGGTTATGATATAATTTACAGTGTATGAAATAAGTTAATAAAATGTTTAAAATAATTTGACAAATCTATGAAAAAATGTTAGTATATACGCTATCTTGAAAGAGGGGGAAGAATTTATGAAATTCCATTTTATAGAAAAATTAAAAGAAAAAAGAAGTTATAAACTTCAAAAGCAACAACGAAAAATTGCTCTTGCTTTAGCCTCAATATCACTTGTGTGCATGTTATCTGGTTGTGGTAATAGAAACATTGATGAGAATAACAATCAAAACATTGTTAATCCTACTTACAATTCTCAAACAGATCCAAACGTACAATCAGAAAACGGAGCTGATGTAGATACACCAACATCTGATAAAAGTGTTGAAGATCAGTTAGCAGAGCTTCAAAGAAGAATAGATGAATTAGAGAATGCAAATCCATATAGTGCAATAGCTGCAAATGATACTTATACTCAAGATAAGTGGGATGCATTTGTTACAGAATGCAAAAATATATTATTTGGAAAAATTAATAATGAAAATCAAGAAGGAATTGAAGCAGCTATTCTATTACTTAATATTGATTATTTAGATGAAAATGCTAAACAAGTATTATTGACACATTATGAACAAGGTCAAGATGTAGAAGCAGAATTAAGTAAGCTATATTCAGTATTGTCACAAGTACGTGAATATAATACTACAACAGCAACAGCAGATACTTATTTATCATATGCTGATATTATGTTAGATGAAAATGATAAAGCAATTATTGCTGTGTTAGATGGTTATGCAAAAGAAGTAATGACCTTGAGAAACGATTTAACAGATGCTAATAGAACTAGAATTCAAGAAATCTTTGATATTGTATACAAATTTTCTAATGGTACTGGAACTATTAAAGTAACTATTAATGGACAAGAAAAAGATGTAGCACAAATTGAATTATCACATGGTGGAATTTTTGTGGCCGAAAATATTGCTCAGGATATTTCAGTATTAAGTAAAAATATTGTATCTCAAGAAGAAAGAGAAAATTTAGATAAAGAATTAAATTCTAGAGATACATTGGCTAAGACTCAAGAGAAAGTTAATATTTATACAGCAATGGCTTCTGTAAATGCTAAAGGAGTAAATGCTGAGGCACAAGAAGAGATAGTTAATAAATATAATTATCAATTAGGGGTAATTGCAAAAGAGTTAGAGGTAATGGGAGTAACTGCGGAGGAAGCACAAGCTTTATTCACTTTAACAAATATTGATTATTTCATGGATAGTGCTAATAGTCAACATGCTTTCGATGCTATTTATGAAGATGGTTTTGATATTAATGCTACTTTTAGAAATGCAGAAGAAGCAGTTAGAAAAATTCAAGCTTATGATGATACACAAAGCCAAGTTTATGATATGGCTCGTTTAGTAATTGAAAGTATACCTGATGCAATTTCTTTAAGAGCATTTACTCAAACTGCACATGGAATAGTATCTTCTGATGAAAATACAGTTGATAACGCAGTAAATATTATAAAAGGATATACACAATTTTCAAGTGATGCTACTATTAATTATCAAGACCAAGATAAAGATGGTAATGTTATTAATCACTCTATTGATAAGAATGGTTTAGGAAAAGGTGCATATCAAGTAGTTAATTGGTATACATATTATTCTATTATTAATCATAAAAGTGCTTATGGTGCAGTAGCTGATTCTCTAATTCCACTTGTAGATGGAACTCAATTTGGGCTTAATCCATATGATCAAATTGTATTAGAAGTAGAGGACTATTGTGCTGAAAATAATATTATAGTATATGATTATGAAGTTGGAAACACAAAATAAAATGCCTTTTGGCATTTTTTTTGTGGAATAGCTTATAATATGGTATAATGGTACTATAAAGGAAGTGATATTTGTGAGATTTTATAATACACTCACACATCGTGTGGAAGAATTTGTTCCACATAATCAAAATGAAGTAACTATGTATACATGTGGTCCAACTGTATATCATTTTGCTCATATTGGTAATCTTAGAACTTATATTTTTGAGGATATCCTTGAGAAATCATTAAAATATTTAGGATATCCTGTTAAACGATGTATGAATATCACTGATGTAGGACATTTATCTAGCGATTCTGATACTGGGGAAGACAAGATGCTGAAGGGGGCTAAAAGAGAACATAAATCTGTTTTAGAAATAGCCGATTTTTATACAAAAGCTTTTCGTACTGATTTTGAAAAATTAAATAATCGTTGGCCCGATATTGTTTCACCAGCGACTCAAAATGTTGAAGAATATATTAAGATTATTGAAAAACTGTTAGAAAAAGATTTAGCTTATATTGCTGGTGGAAATGTTTATTTTGATACTTCCAAATTAGCTGATTATTATGTACTTACTAATCATAAAGAGGATGAAATGGTTGTAGGAGTACGTGAAGGTGTAGAAGAGGATGAAAATAAGAAAAATCAAGCAGACTTTGTTCTCTGGTTTACTAAATCAAAGTTTGATGATCAAGAATTAAAATGGGAGAGTCCATGGGGATATGGATATCCTGGTTGGCATATTGAATGTTCTGGTATTAGTATGAAGTATTTAGGAGAATATTTAGATATTCATTGTGGTGGTGTTGATAATATTTTCCCACATCATACTAATGAAATAGCACAGAGTGAAGGATATCTTGGACATAAATGGTGTAATTATTGGATACATGGTGAACATTTAAATGATCAAAGTGGTAAGATGAGTAAAAGTAAAGGTGAATTCTTGACTGTTTCCCTATTGGAAGATAAAGGATATAATCCTATTTCTTATCGCTTTATGTGCTTAAATAGTCATTATAGAAAACAATTAGTTTTTAGTTATGATGCTTTAGATAATGCAACTCAAGCTTATCAAAAACTTTTAAATAAGGTAAAAATGTTAGGCACAGAGGAACAAGAAGAAGGAACACTTGAATATCAAGAAAAATTTAAAAGTGCTTTAGCAGATGATTTGAATACTTCGTTAGCACTTACTATTTTGTATGATGTTTTAAAAAGTGATTTACAAAATGCTCAAAAAAAGTTTCTAGTTTCTTCATTTGATGAAGTTTTGTCATTGAATTTGTTAGAAAAAGAAGATATTAAATTAGATAGTCAATTGGAAATTTATATTCAGAAAAAGATAGAAGAAAGAAATTTAGCAAAAAAAGAGAAAAATTATGAAAAAGCAGATGAAATTCGCAATGAATTATTAGGAAAAGGAATTTTTATAAAAGATACTAGAGAAGGCACTATTTACGAGGTGAAATAGTATGATTTATGGACTTGAAACAATAGCAACTATACTACTTGCGATTGTTAGTTTTCTAGTTGTGCTAGGCGCTCAAATTCATTTATCAAGTACTTATAGAGATTCTAAAAGGAAGAAAAATTCAAAAGCTATCACTGGATGTGAAGTAGCACGTGAAATATTAGATAATAATGGTTTGGAAGATATTTATGTTGTAGAAGTGGCAGGGGAATTATCTGACCATTATGATCCATCTAGAAAAGTAGTAAGGCTTTCTAGAGAAGTTTTTCACGGAAATTCTATTGCATCTCTTGCAATAGCATCACATGAATGTGGACATGCATTACAGGATAAAGATAATTATACATTTATGAGAATACGTTCTGCTTTAGTTCCTTTTGTTAATTTTACTACTTATTTAGGCTATTTTGGACTAATTATTTCTTTGTTTTCTGGTGTCATAGGGTATTTAAAACTTTCTATAGCAGTTTTGCTTGTTGTATTATTGTTTCAATTAATAACTTTGCCAATTGAGTTGGATGCTTCAAAGCGTGCATTAAAAGAAATAGAAAAATTGTCATTGGTTGAAAAAAAAGAGTATGAAATGACTAGTGAGATGTTAAAAGCTGCAGCAATGACTTACATAGCATCTTTAATCTCTTTAGTTATTGATTTACTAAGATTAGTTTTGATGTTACAAGATAGGGAAAGATAATTTCCCTTTTTTTATGAGAATTATGATATAATGAAATAGGTGATACTTATGGATGGAATTTTTTTCATTGATAAACCAAAGGGAGTAACAAGTAGGGATGTAGTAAATACAATTATTAGAAAAACAGAAACGAGAAAAGTAGGACATACAGGAACTCTAGATCCTATTGCTACAGGAGTTTTAATTGTTTGTGTTGGAAAAGCTACTAAATTAGTAGATTTATTAACAGCAACAGAAAAAGTCTATGAGGCTGAAATATGTTTAGGAGTAGAAACAGATACTTTAGATATTGAAGGTAGTATAATTACAGAAGAAAATGTAACTTTATCAGAAAATGAAATTGATTTGGCATTACAATCAATGTTAGGAGATTATGAGCAAGAAGTTCCAAAATATTCAGCTGTAAAAGTTAATGGTAAAAAGTTGTATGAATACGCACGTGAAAATAAACCCGTAGTTTTGCCTAGTAGAAAAGTATCTATATTGGAAATCAAGAGAATTTCTCCATTAACTATAGAGGACGGACATGTGTTTTTTTCTATACGCACTAAAGTTAGTAAGGGGACGTATATTAGAAGTTTAATCCGAGATATAGCAAAAAAATTAAATACAGTTGGTATTATGAGAAATTTAAGAAGAGTACAACAAGGAAAATTTACAATTGATATGTGTGAAGACTTAGACGATATTACTTTATCAAATATACATCCATTAAGTGATGTTCTTTCGGATATTTATCAGGTTGTCACAGATGATGTGTTGAAAAAAGAAGTATTAAATGGTAAAATATTAGAGAATACGTACAATCAAAAGCAAGTCTTGTTTAAAGATAAAGAAGATTCTTTGTTAGCTATTTATAAAGAGTATGAAAAAGATAATACAAAAATAAAACCATATATTATGATAGGAGGAATAAAATGACATTAGTAATTATGGCAGCAGGTATGGGAAGTAGATTTGGGGGATTAAAACAAATAGAACCAGTAGGACCAAATGGAGAATTTATTATAGATTATTCTATTTATGATGCAATTCGTGCAGGCTTTACAAAAGTAGTTTTTATTATTAAGGAAGAAAACTATGAATTATTTAGAAGTACAATTGGCTCTAGAGTAGAGGGAAAAATAGAAGTAGAATATGTTTTCCAAAAAAACGACAATATTCCAGAGGGAATAACAATTCCAGAAACTAGAGTAAAACCATTAGGAACTGGACATGCAATTTTATGTTGTAAAGATATGGTAAAAGAACCATTTTTGATTATTAATGCAGATGACTTTTATGGGTTTGAAGCGTATGAAGAAGCTGGAAAGTATTTAAAAGAAAATCACAATGATACAGAATATGCACTAATTGGTTATAGAGTAGCCAATACTTTAACAGAGAATGGATCGGTTAAACGTGGTGTTTGTGAAGTAGAAGGAAAATATTTAACAAAATTGATTGAATCAAGTGTAGAAAAAAAAGATGGAAAAATGGTAGCAACACCACTTGACGGAAGCGATTCATTTGTTGTTCCAGAAGATAGTAAAGTATCAATGAACATGTTTGTATTTTATCCAAATTTATTCGCTATACTAGAAAGAGAATTTAAAAAATTTCTAACAACTTCTAATGATTTAGAAAAAGGTGAATTTTTAATTCCTGACGTTGTGTTTGAAGAAATTAAAAATCGTGAAATTACATGCGAAGTATTAGATACAAAAGCAGTATGGAAAGGAATTACTTATCCATCTGATTTAGAAGAATTAAAGAGTTATATAAAAGGGTTGATAGATAAAGGAGAATATCCAAGTAATCTATATTAGGTGATATTATGTTTGCAAATTTAGAATTATTTTTACAAGAAAAAGAAGTATATAGACAGAAAGTAGAAGAAATAAAGTCAACATCTACTTCTCCAGAAGATTTACAAAAAAGGTTATCTGAAGCAGATGAGACATTTAAAGGACAAGTACGTAAGTATTTAACTTCTGCAATTAATATAATTAATACAAGTTTTGGATGCCAATATTCTATTTATAAAGTTGGTAAAGATTTTGATGTTAATTTTCATGTAGTAGAGACTAATGTTCGTAAGACAAGACCTGAAGTAATTGCTGAAATGGAAGAATTCAAAAGTCAAGCTATGAATATGAATTTGACTAATGATCAAATTACTAAAATTAATATTGCTATGGAAGTTTTGCTTACTTACAGTGATGATGCGGAAAATCAAGTGGATGAAAGTAAAGAAGCTTACTTAAATGCATCTAATGCTATTACTAGTAGCATTATAGAAGCACCAACAAGAGAGAATAATGCATTTGAGCCAGCTCCTTCAGAAAATCTTAATTTTAATCCATATGCAAATCAGCCAATAGAGATAGATAATAGCTTTAAAAATCCAGCTTATGAAAAAAAGACGTTAGTAGATCCATTTTCTAATATTTATGGTAGTCAAGAAAATGTTTCTCCTAATGCTATACCATCAGCAACACCTGACTTTGGAGTTCCTGTAGTTCCAACTTCTAGTAGTTTTGATAATCCACAAACACAAAATAATGCTGATGCTATGTCTATATTTGGAGTTGGGATAACAAAAACTCCTTCCTATAGTCAAAATAATAATTCTATTGAGAATAAGCAACCTTTTGCTTTTCAAAATTTTGATAATCCTAATTATAATGTGCCTCCAGTAGCGCCTACTAATTTATATAATGGAAATCCTGGTGTAATGAATTCTGGTATGTATGGAGCGCAAGCGACAGATAGTATGGGAACATTTCCTAATCCAAGTATGGGAAGTTCTTCTTCCAATTCTTATTCTTATGCTCAAAACTCTGAGAATATGGAAACTAGAGTACAAACTATGACAAATTCTTCTCCAGAAACTTTAGATATGCCAGAAAATCCTAATGTGATAAAAGAATCTGCGTTTATAATTTCTAAAGTTATGAAGGGAATTCTAAGACTTCCAATTACTACTTTATTATTTTTGGGAATTATAGTACTGATTTTTTGGGGATTAAATAAAGCTAATTTATTGGAAGAAATATCAGAATTATTAGGAGATTATATGAAGTATGCTGAATTTGCATTAGTCTTATTTGTGACTTTGATAGGCTCTTCTACTGTATTGGATGCTATTAAGACAAAAACAAAATATACTAGTAAACATGCAATTACATCACTAGTATTATTCTCTGGTGCGCTTTATGGAATTAGATTATTATTTCCGTATGTGATGGATAATTTTTTAGCTGAGAAATTAAGTCTAGAGGTAAATATGCAAGTTTTCATTTATTTTGCTGCTTATTTAGCGTTAGGATATTTTATTGGAACTTTTACTTGGCTGTTTGGCTTTTTACGTACAGATAAGACTGTATTAAAGAAAAAGCATTTGAATATTATTGAGATGTTAGGTGCACTTGGCTGTATATATACACTTATTATTCCTGCTACTATGATAGGCTGTACATGGTGTGGATTACCTATTGTAGCGGAGAAGGTAAGCTTTATTTATGATTATGCTAATTTAGAATTAATTATAGTAATAGCAAGTTTTGTACTAGGACTTATTATGTTACTATTTAGTAAAATAGAAGAAAAGAAATTGTAGGGTGATTTTATGGTAATTGTTATCTCTAATAAATTAAAAAATGTAATAGATTCTAGTAAACTTGCAGATGCCAACTGTAAATATGCAATAGGGTGTTATTCCGCTGATGATTGTATTAGGACACTTTCTGAGTATGATATTGATTATTTAGTTCTTGATATTACTGCTTTAAAAGATGCTTTTGAATTAGGAACGTGGAAAAAGTTTAGAGACTTTTTTGATCCTACTAAAACCATTATACTCTTAGATGAAACAAAGTCTTATTCTAATTTTGAATTTTTATCTATGTTAATAACAATGGGATTTTATAATTTTACCAAAACAGGTGAAGGAATTTTAAAATTAATGCAATATCCAAATGCTTATCAAGATGTTTCTAAATATCAACAAATGGCAATATCTATGGAAGACAAAAGAGAAAAGGAAGAGGAACAGATTTTTGATTATCAAAGAAAATTAGAAGAAAAGCAAGAGATGATGAAAGAATATCTTGAAAAATATCAAAGTGGTGAATTAGATGTTCCTAACAGAAAATTTAATGTTTTTAAAATTCAACTTCAATCTGCTTTAATACTTACATTTTTAACTTTTATAAGTAGTTTTTTGATTTACTTATTGGAAGTATTGATTTCAAATTTTGTTCCAGCAACGGATGATTATGTTGGAGAATATTTATATGGGAGTCTTGCTAATACAGAGTTCACTCCTTTAATAATTATAGGAATATTGTTAGTGCTAGTAATTTTTGCTGTTTATTATAGTTTTTTAAATGCTAAAATTAAAAGTATGCAGATGACTAGGGGAAAGTTTATTATAGTTCCTTTTGCTATTTATTGCATGGTAATATTTGGTGAGTATTATTTTATTGGAATTTTTGAAAAATTATATCAATTGGTGATGTTTTTTCCAATTGAAAATAAAACTTATTTATATCAAGATTTTTACGGCTTAAGTCGTTGGATAGCAACAGCAGCAATTGTTTTATTTTATGTTAAGATTTTAATTAATAATTCTAAGACTTTTAAATATGAAATAGATTTGAGTCAGAAGTTTACTGTGATAGAAAAAGCTTGGGTATTGGATTTAATATTGATGTTAGTGGTACCTTTAGCATATCAAATTTCTAGAGTATTGCCAGATACAAATGTTATTTATCAGATGTTTAGTACAATATATGATAAACCTCTTGCTATGATGATTTTGACTGGAATAGGTTTTATTTTAATGATTTTAATTTTATTACAACCAAAATTTATGAAAGAAAAAGAATATACAATATTAAAAGAAGAAGACTTATAATCTTCTTCTTTTTTATATTTTTCGATATAATCCAATAGCTTTTCCTAATACAAAAACATTCTCTAGAATAATAGGATCCATAGTATCGTTTTCTGGCTGCAGACGAAAATGATTGTTTTCTTTGTAAAATGTTTTTAGAGTTACTTCATTTTCTTCTGTCATAGCAACAATAATCTCTCCATTACGTGCAGTATTTTTTCTTTCAACAATAATAATATCTCCGTCATGTATTCCAGCATTAATCATGCTTTCTCCGCTAACTTTTAAAGTAAATACTTCTTTATCTTTAGGAATTAAGTAAGCAGGTAATGAAAAATATTCATCTGGGTTTTGGATTGCTTCAATAGGGCTACCAGCAGTAATTTTTCCTAGTAATGGAACATCTACAACACTTTCATTTTTAGGAATAAATTCATTGTCGACCATTAATTCAATAGTTCTATTTTTATTAGATCCCTTTTTTATATATCCTTTATCTGCTAAACCATCTAAATGTGCTTGAACAGTAGCAGGAGATGATACGTTAAGAGCTGTTGCAATCTCCCTAACTGTAGGTGGATATCCATGGGAAACGATATATTCTTTTACATACTGTAAAGTATCTTCCTGTCTTTTTGTCAACTTATCCATAATTTCCTCCTTATGTACTATAACAATTTTATCATAGTAAAATGTAAATGTCAAACAGATGTTTGCTAAAATATTAAAAATGCATTGACACGAATATTTGTTCGTGCTAAAATAAATTCAGTTGAAGGAGTGATAGTATGGAATTAGTAAGAGATTTTGTAAAAGAAAATTTAATGATGTTAATTTTTGGAGGAATATTATTTGCCTTCGTATTTTTGGGAAGTTTAGCAAATATGGGAATGGACTATTCTTCTCATGAAAATAATTTAGAGACTAGTCAAAGCCTTTATTAATTTATGATTATTTGATATAATGTCTTTTAGAATAGGAGACGTTAATATGAATGATTATGAAATTATTTCTAATATAAAGGGATTAGGAATTGATATGATTCATAATGCTAAATCAGGACATCCTGGAATTGTATTAGGAGCAGCTCCCATCTTATATACTTTATATAAGAATCATATCAATATTAATACAAGTGATAGTAATTGGGTAAATAGAGATAGATTTGTAATGTCAGCGGGTCATGGCTCAGCTCTATTATATGCAACATTATTTATGGTAGGATATGCACTAACCATAGATGATTTAAAAAATTTTAGAAAACTTGGTTCTAAAACTCCAGGACATCCAGAAAAGGGAGTTACTCCTGGTGTGGATTGTTCAACTGGTCCTTTAGGCCAAGGTTTTGCTAATGCTGTTGGTATGGCATTAGGAGAAAAGATTATGCAAGAAAGATATCGTATTAATCCTGCTAAAAGTTTAGTAGACTATAAAGTTTATACTTTAGTAGGGGATGGAGACCTCATGGAAGGTATTTCTTATGAGGCTGCATCTTTAGCTGGAAATTTAAAATTAAATAATCTTATTGTTCTTTATGATTCAAATGACATTAGCTTAGATGGCCCTACTTCTAAAACTTTTACAGAGAATGTAAGAGGAAGATTTGAAGCATTAGGATGGAATACTATATTTGTAAAAGAAGGCGATAAAGTATCCGAAATAGATAAAGCTATAGAAAAAGCAAAGAAGTCTAGTTTGCCAACTTTAATAGAAATAAAGACAAAAATTGGAAAAGATTCTTTATTAGAAGGGCAATGTACTATTCATGGAAAAGATTTAGAAGAAGATGATATAGCTCAATTAAAATCAAAATTAGGACTTCCAACAATAGAAACTTTTTATGTAAATACAGAAGCTTGTACAAAGTTTAGAAGTCATGTAGCAAATCGTGTAAATAAAAAATATTTAGAGTGGTCTAATACTTACCAAGAGTATGTAAATAAGGTAGCTGATGGAAATAGAACAGAGGCAAATTATTTATTCCAGAATATTTTTAATTACAATTTATTTGAGTTAAAGTTTGATTTTAAGATTCATACAAAACAGGCTTTAAGAGAAACTAATCTTTTATTTATGAAAGAACTCGGAAAAAATATAAAAACTTTTGTAGGAGGAAGCGCTGATTTAGGAAGTACAACAAAGACTTATGTATCAGAATTTGCTGATATTACTTCTGAAAATTTTTCTGGTAATAATATTTGGTATGGGGTTCGTGAGCATGCTATGGGAGCTATTTCTAATGGTTTAGCACTTGTTAACTTAAAACCGTTCTGTTCTACCTTTTTAAGTTTTTCGGATTATTTGAAGCCAGCTATGCGTATGTCAGCTTTAATGAATTTGCCAGTTACCTATATTTATACACATGATTCTATTTCAGTAGGACCAGATGGACCTACTCATCAACCAATAGAACAATTAGCAATGTTAAGATCTATTCCTGGTATGAAAGTTTATCGTCCTGCTGATGCAAAAGAATTGCTAGGATGTTGGCAAAGAATTTTAAATTCTAATGAGAATCCAAGTTCTCTAATTCTTGCTCGCAATGAGGTAGAAGTAATGGAAGAGTCTAATACAGTAGATTCTATGAATGGAGGATATATCCTACATCATGAGACAACACCATTAAAATTAATTTTAGTAGCTACAGGGACAGAAGTTCATGTTGCTAAAAATTTAGCATTAGAGTTTTCTCGTATGGGAGAAGGAGGTATTCGTGTAGTAAGTCTTCCTTGCATGGAAAACTTTTTGGAAACAGAAATTCAATACCGTGAAAATGTTTTACCATCTAATGTTCTTAAGATTGCTATAGAGGCTGGTTCACCATTTGGTTGGCATAAAATTATTTCCAATCCAAAATATATCATTGGATTAGAAAAGTTTGGCGCAAGTGGTAGTAAAGATGAGGTTTTAGAGGCAATGAACTTTAGTTATGAAAAAATTAAATATCAGATTTTAGAACTATTGCGTCAGCTTTAGTTCTTTTTTTTGTTTTTCCTGAATAAGATGAAATAAGTCTTGTATTTTTAGCCATTATTTAGTAAAATAAACCATATGAAGGGATGGATACAATGGATCTTTTAATTAGATTAGGTTATGTATTAATAGGTCTTATTATAGGCGCTATAATTGGATTTTTTCTAGCTCGTAAGTATATGCAAAAGTATATGAAGAAAAATCCACCAATTAATGAACAGATGATTCGTACTATGATGATGCAAATGGGAAGAACACCAAGTCAAAAACAAGTAAATCAAATGATGAAATCGATGGCTAAGTATATGGACTAGCCATTTTTTTTGGCTGAAAGGAGTGTTTTGTTGAAGATATACACTATAGCGAAGTATCTTCATGCACAATTGATAGGATCAATTTTAGATATTGAGTTTAAGGATATAAAGATGGATAGTAGAGAAATAGAAAAAGATGATATATTTCTTGCATATGGTAAGGGAAATGACCATATTGAAGAAGCTATAAATTCTGGAGCTATTGCTATTATTACAGATCGGAAAATCAGCAAAAATATACCCACTTTATATGTAGAAAATATTTTAAATGCCTTAAATTTAATAGTACGTTTAAAGCGTGAACAATATAATGGAAAAATTATTGCGATAACAGGTAGTAATGGTAAAACTAGCACTAAAGAGTTATTAAAATTTTTGTTATCTTTTGATAAAAAGGTTTTAGCAAATTATGAAAGTGAAAATAATCATATAGGAGTTCCAAAGACTTTATTAAAACTAAATAATAGTTATGATTATGTTATTTTAGAAATGGGAATGAATCATGCTGGTGAGATAAGACATCTATCCGATTTAGTAAAACCAGATATTGGAATTATTACGAATATTGGTTCATCTCATATTGGTCTATTAGGTAGCAGAAAAGCAATTTTTCAAGCAAAGATGGAATTAGTAGAGGCTACTCCTGATATCATTCTTTTTGTAAATAAAATGGACAGATATTTAAAAAATGTGTCAGGTAATCAAGTAGGTATAGAATATTCTTCTATTTCTTCTGTACCTTCTATTAATGTTAGCTTGGCTTGTAAAGTATGTGAGTATTTAGGATACGAAAGATTGGAATTAGAAAGGCGATTAACTTTTTTTCCAGGGGTGAAGTCTAGAATGCAAAAAATAAAAATTGGAAACACTTTACTAATTGATGACGCTTATAATGCTTCTTATGAATCTATCTGCTTTGGAATTGAAAAATTAAAGGAATATGAAGGAAAAAAGTTAATGATATTAGGTGATATTTTAGAACTGGGTAAGTTTAGTGAAAGAATACATGAAAAAGTATATGAGGAGATTAAAAAGTACTCAGATATTTCTTTGATAACAATAGGAAGCGAAACTTCATTACTGTCTCATAAACCACATTTTTATTCTATAGAAGAATTGAAAGAATATTTGAAAACTATTGCTTTAAAAGATTATAAGGTTATTTATTTAAAAGCTTCTCATAAAATAGGGCTATCAAAGCTGGTTCCATTTTTAGAGAATTTGTAATTTTTTGAAATTGTGGTATGATAATTATTCGGTGATTTTATGAGCAAGTATTATTATCATGGAATGGGAGAAGCTTTTTGCCACTGTAATTCGTTAGAGCGGGTTTTAAGCATCTTTAAAAAAGGTGGTATAAAGTGTAAACGCTTATTAAATTTACCTAATATTTATGAGAGTACTTGTAATGGAATGGACTATGTTAGTATTTGCAAGAAACTTTCTAAGGAAGAATATGAAGAATTATGCGCTTATGAACATGCATTTCCTCTATATGTGGAAAATTGCTTTTGTTTGATTGTTACTGATGAGATTGATGTAATAGAGCCTATTAGAATTCCACTTATAGATTGGAATAATCATGAGGTAGCAAAAATGAGAGCAAAAAATAGAGAAAGTAGATTTACAGATATGTGTGATGAGTGGCAAGTAGAGGAAGAAGTTCCTCTTTCTGCTATTATAGGGGTAGGAATTCCACTTCAATGGATAGAACAGCAATGGACAGATACAAAAAGATTAGAGAAATTAGCTGAATTAGTCTCTATAATAGAAGCATTAGGACTTGATATTGTAGATACTAATAATCCTAATTTTGTGGAAGAATATGAAGAAAAGAAAGCTATAGTAGTTAGTGAAAAGAATAAAGTGGGGAGTTAAATATGAGTAAGTATTATTATCATGGGGTAAAACATGGATTAGTGTTAGATAAGGCTTTAGAGATATTTCAAAGTGGTGGAATTAGATGTATTTCATGTGCTTGTAAGAGAGGCTTCAATGGTACAGAATTTGTAAGTGTTTGTAAAAAAGAACCAGTTGAAGAATATAGTAGGCATTCTAACAATGGTTTTTATAATTATGTCCAAGATAGAATTTGTTTTATTATATCTGAAGATATAGATCCTATTAAACCTGAAATTATAGAGAATGCAGATAAATGGAATAGATTTGAATTAATTAGTTATATGAATTCAAAACCTGGAATTAGATTTAGTGATATGTTTGACGAATGGCAAGTAAGAGGGGGCATTACCTTTTCTTCTATTATTGGGTTAGGCATACCTAAAAAAAATATAGGTAGTATTTTATTACAGACAAGTGGAGATGGAATAGAGAGGTTAAATACGATTATTGCATTAGCAGAAGCTATGGGATTAGATATTGTAGATAGTAGTGATCCTGATTTTGTCGAAAAATATGAGAAGCAAAAAGAAATAGGAACAAATATTATTTCTCATGTAAAAGCTCTTTCAACGGTAGGAGTGAAACATGAGTAAATATTTTTATCATGGACTGGGTGTTCCATATTTTTATGATGGGACAATAACTACTGTTTTAGAGGTATTTAAAACAGGCGGTTTAAAATGTAAGAGACTTTTAGGAAAAAGAAATAGTGGTTATAATGGTTTAGATTACATAAGTATTTGTAAAAAGTATACAGAAGAAGAATATGACTGTTATGGAAGTACAGGTTTTTATAAGTTTGTTCAGGATAGCTTTTGTTTTATTATTTCTGATGATATAGAAGCTATAAAAACAGAGACTATTCCTAAATCTTATTGGTATTTTCCAGATATTGTAGAAAAAATGAAATATCACCCAGAAAACCGCTATAGCGATATGTTTGATGAATGGCAAGTAAAAGGCGAAATTCCACTATCTTATATTGTTGGAATAGGCGTTCCAATAAGATGGCTTGAATCTATAGATTGGCGTATTCATAAAAATGCTCTACAAGAACTAAAGTCTATTGTTGATATTGCCCAATCTCTAGGATTAGACATAGTAGATAGTACTAAGAAAGGTTTTATAGAAGAGTATGAATTAGAAAAGAGAAAAACTGGTGGGAAGGTTTATCAAATCTCATTAGATAGTATTTTAAAGGAAGATAGTTATGAGTAGTTATTTTTATTATGGTTTTAGTGGAAAGCGTTTTGCTGGGGAAGATATAGAAAGAGCGGTAGAACTTTTATCAACTGGACGCTTAAATAGTGGAATAAATCTTTATCAAGGTGGCACAGGTTTTTATGAATATGCAATTGGTTGCTGTTGTTTTATTATTTCTAATGATATTCATGCAATAAAAGTAAAACATATAAATAAAAGTCAATTTCCATTTATTCAAAAAGCTCAAAGAGTATTCTTTAGTGAATATGAAGATGAATGGAGAATCAGGAAAGATATCCCTTTATCTTCTATTATAGGAATAGGACTTCCTTTTGAACAAGTGAAGATATTTGACTGGAATGGAAAACCATATTTTCAAAGTCAATTACAAAAATTGTTTATGGTTGCCCAATCTCTAGGATTAGATATAGTAGATAGTAGTGGAATAAATTTTCCAACTGATTATGAAATGAGCAAATCTATATCAGATAAAAGGATTTATGATGATTCTTTAGAAAAATTAGTTAGTGGCAATTATTGTAGTAAATTTTTTTACCATGGTTTAAGAAGAAATAGAAGTTCAGTAGATAAACTTTTTCGCATTTTAACAACAGGTGGAATAAAATGTAAAAGATTATTAGAATATCAATCTAGTTATGGCTATAATGGAAGCAGTTTTGTTAGTGTTTGTAAAAAGTATCCTAATGGTGACTATCAAAAAGATTGTACGAACGCTTTTTATGATTATGTTAATAATTCCTTTTGCTTGATTATTTCTGATGATATTCATGCAATAAAAGTAGGATTAGATGATATACAACCTAATTCTTTAGATAAACCATATGGACTTAGAGTAAGCGATATGTTTGATGAATGGCAAGTTTATGAACAAATTCCTTTATCAGCTATTATAGGAATAGGTATTCCTTTGAAGAAATTAAAGAAGTTTATGAGTAAACTTCAAAGGGAAGATTTTGAACAATTACGTAGTATTATCATGCTTGCACGTGAACTGGGTTTAGATATTGTTGACAGTAGTGAAGATAACTTTGTAGAAAAGTATGAACATAGGAAATTAGAAAATCCAAATAAAGTTTATCAGATTGCTATTAGTCTATATAATAATTAAAAAGTAAAAGAGAAAGGAGGGGAAGTATGAGCAAGTATTTTTATCATGGAACACAAGGAAGATATTTTGGTATGAAAAGAGCTCTTGAAATTTTACAAACAGGTGGAATAAAATGTAAAAGATTACAAAATTCTGATAATTTTGTTGGTCTTGGATATAATGGACTTGAGTATGTAAGTGTTTGTAAGAAAGAATCAGAAAGTGATTATTACAAAAATAAAATGAATGCCTTTTATAATTTTGTTCAGAGTAGCTTTTGTTTTGTAATTTCTGATGATGTAGAAGCTCAAAAAACAGAAATTCCCAACTTTGCTCCTAACCATGAGTTATTAGAAAATAAGGAATCTATTCGTTATAGTGATTTATTTGATGAATGGCAAGTTCGAGAACAAATTCCTTTATCATCTATTATAGGAATAGGAATTCCTATATCAGAAATAAAAACACTTTATCAGATGAAACCGGATTTAGGTGAACTAAAAGATTTAAAAAGTATTCTTTTAGTTGCTGATAAACTAGGACTTGATGTTATCGATAGTAGTGAATTTGGTTTTGTGGAAGATTATGAAAGTCAAAAAGAAAAAGGAGAAAGAATAGCAATAAAAGTAAATATATAGTATAATTTATTATGTTATGGAAGTGATAAAATGAAAATAAGATATGAATTGTTAAAAAATGATGGAAAAGCAAGACGTGGAATTCTGCATACAAATCATGGTTCTTTTGATACACCAATGTTTATGCCAGTAGGAACACAAGCTACAGTAAAAACTTTAAGTCCTGAGGAATTATTAGAAATGAATAGTGCGGTTATTTTATCCAATACTTATCATCTTTGGTTACGACCAGGAGAAGATATTGTCTCTCATGCTGGTGGTCTTCACAGCTTTATGAATTATCCAGGGCCTATATTAACAGATTGTGGCGGATTTCAAGTTTTTTCATTAGTAAAAAATAAGAAAAAAGACATTGTAGAAGAGGGAGTTCATTTTAAAAGCCATTTAGATGGTAAAAATTTAATGTTAACACCAGAACTTTCTATTCAAATTCAAAATAAATTGGATAGTGATATTGCTATGAGTTTTGATGAATGTATTCCTTATCCAGCAAGCTATGAGTATGCTAAGGCTAGTACAGAGAGAACATTAAGATGGGCTGTACGAGGAAAAGATGTTCATTCTAATGAAAATCAATCTCTTTTTGGAATTGTACAAGGTGGAGCATATAAAGATTTACGAGAATATAGTGCAAAAGAAACTGTTAAGATTGGTTTTGATGGTTATAGTATTGGTGGTACTAGTGTAGGAGAAGATAAACCTACTATGTATCAAATGGTGGATGATGCTATTCGTTATTTACCAGAGGATAAACCTCGATATTTAATGGGTGTAGGTGATCCTGTTGATTTATTAGAGGGAGTAGAACGAGGGGTAGACATGTTTGATTGTGTTTTGCCTACTCGTATTGCCCGTCATGGAAATGCTTTTACTCGTAAAGGAAAGATGAATGTAAAAAATGCTAAATATAAAGAAGACTTTACACCAATAGAAGATGGCTGTGATTGTTATGCATGTAAACATTATACAAAAGCATATATTCGCCATTTAATTACAGCTGATGAGACGTTTGGTGCCCGACTTTTATCTATTCATAATATTCGTTTTTTAATTCGTATGATGGAAGAAATTAGAACTTCAATTGAAAAAGAAATGTTTCAGGATTATAAAAGGTCTTTCTTAAAGGAGTATTTAGGAGAATAATATGCGTGACTTTTTTGTAAGAGAATACTCTGTCCCAATTGAAAAAGAAAATAAAAAAATATTACTTTTATCAGATATTCATTATTGTAATAAAAAGGAACAGAAATATCTTTCAAATATATTAGAAGAGATAAAAAAAGTAAAATATGATTATTTATGTATATCAGGAGATTTATTAGATAATGGTAAAATTGATGATACAGAATGGTTAGTAGAATGGCTATCCTCTTTAGCAAAATTGTCAAAAGTTATTATTGGTATCGGAAATCATGAACAAGCTAGTGATGCTAAAAAACATGAATATGCTTTTGATAAAGCGTTCTATAAGAAAATAAATAAAATAAAAAATATTAAAGTACTTGATAATGATACTTTTATAGATGGAAATATTCGTTTTATTGGGGTAACCTTACCCCTAGATTATTATTATAAATATCACGAAAGTAAAACTTATTTTGTAAAATATATTAATAATTTGTTTCCTAAATCCTATTCAGATAAATATAATATTTTACTGTGTCACACACCAATTCCTTTAATGGATGAAAATGTTATAAGACAAATTCCTTTTTTTAGTAATATTTCTTTAGTTTTATGTGGCCATATGCATGGAGGATTATTGCCAAAATGTTTATGGAAATTAGGAATGGGTAGAGGTCTTGTAGGACCTTTTCATAGAATGTTTCCGAAAGGCGCTTATGGAATGTTTCGAGTTGGAGAAATCTCTATTATAGTATCTACAGGGATTACAAAAATTTCACAAGTACATTTATTATCTGGATTCAATTCTTTGTTTAGAAAAGAGTTGACGTTGATTTCCTTACAACAAAAAAATAGGTAATGACCTATTTTTTTTCTTTTTTTCTAGTTATTCCTACCATTCCCCCAATCATTGATATAAACAATAAAAGAAAGTAGTAGAAAATACTTGTTAATTTAATATTTTGATAAATACCATAATTTAGAATAAAAAGGATAAAAACTAAAATAGAACCAATTTTTAATCCTTCTAAGAATCCTTTACTTTTTCCTTCTTTTGCTTGTTTGAAAGAACCAGTAAACAAACTTAAAAAGATTACTATAAATTTCATAACAACAAGAAATTTTCCTTGAAATATATTTAAAAAACTAAATAAGCTGACACTGAAAGTACCAATCATTAAAATAAGTAAAGATAGTACTATATTTTTTAATAAATTTTTCCACTCTTGCACGATAATCACCTAATAGACTTTATGTAATTATAGTTAAAATATTACTTTGACTAATTTGTTTTTCTAATATATAATGTTTTTGTCATAATTCCATAAACATGCTGATAGAATATAGAGAATTACTTTTATGCGAAAGAGGAGTCAATATGAATAGTGGCAAAGAAAAGAAAAGTTTTATAACAGAATTAGTACTAATTGGAAGTTTGGTATTTGGGATTCTAATTTGGATTTTAAATGTTGATAAAGCAGAAATGTATACGGTATCATTTCATTCTGTAGGTGGTACTCATATAGCTTCTGAGAAAGTTTCAGCTAATAAAAAAGTGTCTATGCCATCAGCTCCTAAAAAAGATGGCTACTCATTTAAGGGTTGGTATGATGGAGATACTTTATTTGATTTCCAAACAGCCATTCAAAGTGATTTAAATTTAGAGGCAAAGTGGGAAAAAATCATGAATGGTGCAAGGACTAAAATAATCAAAATTAGTATTCCAACTATCAGTATTTCGCTTGGAAGAGAAAAGAATTTGCTAGAAGGAATAACCCAAAATTTTGCAGATAGTCAGGTGATTACTTTTTCTAGTGAAAATGACTCTATGGTTAAAATAGATAAATATGGTAATATAGAAGGAATTCAAGAAGGGACTACCTTTATTACTATTTTATTAGAAAATCAAAATTACAAATTTATATGTAAAGTAAATGTATTAGATGAAAATGCTATTATGCAAGTGATAAAAGGAGTATCAATAAGTCAAAATGCTACAATTCCAGTTGCAATAATTAATAAATAAAAGGAGGAAAATAAAGGAAGTTTTCTCCTTTTTATAAAAACGAAAAAATCTAGGGATAATTATATGATATATATTGACGAAAATTAGTATTTTTGATAGAATGAAGGTGTCACGGTACGGAGGTGTTTAGTTGGTTAAGTGTGATAACATAAACTGTTAATGATGTTAAAAAACTAAGAAAGGAAGGTAATATGGAAGACAAGAAGAGAAAAGATCTTGATTTAGATGAAGTAGAAGAATTAGATGAAGATCTTGATTTGGATGAAATTGAAGATATTGATGATGAAGAATCAATAGATGAGAGCAACGATTCAGATGAATTTGATGATTTAGATGATGAGGACTTAGATGAAGATGAAATCGAAGATATCGATGATGAATTTGAAGATGATGATTTAGATGATGAGGAATCAGAAAAATCTGATAAAAAGGAAAAAACTTCTTCAGAAAAAGAAACTAAAAAGTCTAAAGGTGATAATAAAGATGAACTTTTAGAAGATGAAGGAGAGTCTTTTGGAGCTAAAATTGTCATTGCAATAGTTATTATTGCAATTATTATTATTTTATTGTTAAAAGCATGTGGTGGTAAAAAAGAACAGTTCAAAGTTACTTTTGACACAAATGGTGGAACAGCAGTAGAAGAATTAATGGTAGATAAAGATGGTACATTTAAGAAACCAAAAGATCCAACAAAAGAAGGTTATATTTTTGCAGGATGGTATTATAATGATGAACTATATGATTTTAATACAAAAGTAACTGGAAATATAAAGTTGGTAGCAAAATGGACTGAAGCAGATGGAGAAAATGTTACAGGTGTAACGTTAAACGAAACTGCTATGTCATTAAAACCTGGTACAACGGCAACTTTGATTGCGACTGTAAAACCAGAAAGTGCAAAAGATAAGTCATTAACATGGTCAAGTAGTGATGAAAGTATTGTAACAGTAGATGAAAATGGAAAAATTACAGCAATAAAAGAGGGTACAGCAACAATTACAGTAACAACAAAAGATGGAGGCTATAAAGCAACTGTAACAATTACTGTCACAAAAGATGATATAAAAGTTACAGGTGTAAGCTTTGATAGTAAAACACTTAATTTAGCCACTGGTTCAAGTACGAACTTAAAAGCAACAGTAAGTCCAAGTGACGCAACAAACAAGGGATTAACATGGAAAAGTAGCGATACTTCTATAGTAACCGTAGATCAAAATGGTAGAATTACTGGTAAGAAAGCTGGTACAGCAACAATTACAGTAACAACAAAAGATGGAGAATATACAGCAACTATTACAGTAGTAGTAAAAGATGAACCAGTAACTGGCGTTAAAATTACAGGAAATTCTACTATGATATTAAAAGACTCACAAACATTAAAAGCAGTAATTACTCCAAATAATGCAACAAATAAAGAAGTAACATGGAAGAGTAGTGATAGTTCTGTTGTATCAGTTGATAAGAATGGTAAAGTAACTGCTAATAAGGTAGGTACAGCAACAATTACAGTAACAACAAAAGATGGAAATAAAACAGCAACTATTAAAATAACTGTAAAAGAACAACTTGTAACAAGCATTAGTATTGGAAAAGATAAAAAGATGACAGTAGGAGAATCAACAAAATTATCTGCAACTGTAAAACCAAATAATGCAACAAATAAAGGAGTTACATGGTCAAGTAGTGATCCTTCAGTAGCAACAGTAGATCAAAATGGTAATGTAAAAGCATTAAAACCAGGAACTGTAAAAATAACAGCTACTGCTAAAGATGATAGTAAGAAAAGTGCAACTATAACAATTACTGTTGAAAAGAAACAAGTTAGTTATGTTATCACATTGACTCCAATGCCAGATGAATTTGGAGCAATTGCACAATACAGATTTGTCGTAACAGCAGACGGAAAAGAAATTACAGATTATAAAGGATTCACATATAATGGTAGTCCATCAAATCCAAAATCAGGAACAATTGCTGCTGGAACAGTAGATAAAAATGTTACAACAGCGTCAATAAAATTGAAAGATGGAAGTACAGAGACAGCTAAGGTAATAATAAAATAACTAATCTTATAAAAGATGGAAAGGAAAAAAGATGAAGAAATATAATAAACTATTAATCTTGTTCTTATGTACTTTCTTTGTAGGAATTACACCTAGTTTTGCTAGGGAAATGACTTTAGATGAAGTAGAAGAAGAATTAAAAGAAATTAGCCCAAATTCTACATATATTTATGTAATAGGGGAATATGCTTTTTCTTCTACTCATGAATTTACAAGACAAGATAGTATGCTAGCAGGTCGTTCCATTAAAGTTAAAGATGTTGATGGAAAAATAAATAAAGATCCAATATATGGAGAAATGACAATTGCTCGTTATCAACGTGTAGTAGATGAAGATTATAATCCAATTGGATTGAAATTTATCGAAAATATGATTGGAGAAACTGTTCCTGCGGAAAAAATTGATATTAAATATATTGATTATGTGTATGTAGGATATCCAACAGATGCGACTATTAGTACAAATGTTGAGGCTGATAAAGAAGAATTAAAGACGAAGTTTGAGTATGATGTAACAAAAGGAAATACTTCTGTTACATTAGAAGACGGAAAATTAAAAGGATTTATTTCTAAAGATGATGCAAATGGAGAATTATTTAGTAGTATTCCAGAAGATAGAACTGGATATTATTTTCCAATTAATGTAAAGGTTCCAGGTGCTACAGATAAAACAACTATTACATATGGAACAGATAAGAAATTTGCTAATTCTGGTGATTTAACAATCTTATTTGCATTAAATCCAAATGCAGAAAATAAAATAATTGAAATAATTGTAGATTTAGATGGTGATGAAAAGGAATATAAGCCAACTAAATATACAATTGATTACAGTGAACTTGAATTTCAAGCTCAAGTAACTGTTTCAACAAAAGAAGATTTTATTGCAGCACTTAATAAAAAAGTAGAAAAAATTGTATTAGCAAATAATATTGAATTAGCAGAAAAATTACAATTAGAAGAAACTGATAAAGTTGAAATTGATTTAAATGAAAAAGAGTTAACTTTAAAATCACCAATTTATTCAAAAGGAGATTTAACAATTTCTAATGGTATTGTAATTGCTGATACTAATGCAGTAGTTGCTAATGGTGGAAAAGTTACTTTAAATGAAGTTGAAATCACTTCTTCAAAATATGGTGTTTCTGTTGAAGATGGTGCAGAACTTGTAGTAAATGGCGGAAAAATTGTTTCAGCAGATGATTCTGCGTTAGCACTTTTTGTGGATGCAGTAGTTACTTTAGATGGTGTTACTGTTGAAGGAAAGTTAGGCGGAATTGGAGCTAATGCTACAAAACCATATAAGAAATTAGAAGTAAAAAATAGTACAATTAAAAGTGTAGGAGAACCTGCAATCTTCTTCCCAGGAAGTAGTGTTGATGGTAAAACTCCAGAATTAATTGTAACAGATTCAATGCTTGAGGGTATTTCAGGAATTGATGCAAGATCTGGTAAAATTGTAATTAGCAATTCTACTATCATTGCATTAGGAACTGATGATGATTGGGAATATGTAAAGAACCATGATACAGCATCTGGTACTACAGATGGTGCAGCAGCTCTATATTTACATTCACAGTCTCCATATAGCAATGGAGGAACATTATCTGTAGATATTACAAATTCTACACTAGTAAATAAAAATAACACAAAAGGCGTTATTAGAATTTATGAGCATGGTAATGCAGGTGTAACAACTATTACTGTAAATTCTGATGTAGAGTATCTTGTAGCAGAAGAACTTAGAGAAGAATCTAAGGTAACAGTTAATGTTAATGTTCCAGATAAGGAATAAAAAAAGAGATTCAAATGAATCTCTTTTTCCATTAATTACCATGGTGTAAAGTATAAAAATAAAGCCCATATATATTGACGAATTTGTCTATTTTAGATATAATGAATACATACGTGATAGTATGATAGTAAAATAGTATTTATCATGAAAAGAATGATAGGGAGGAATAAAAAATGATAAAAAAATATAGTAAATTTTTATTAATGATTCTATGTTGTTTTATTGGGCTTACATCAGTATCAGCTCGTGAAATGACATTGGATGAATTAGAAGTGGAACTAAATAAGATTAGTCCAAATGCTACGTATATTTATGTAATAGGAGAATATGCATTTTCTTCTACTCATGAATTTACAAGACAAGATAATATTTTAGCAGCTCGTTCTATTAAAATAGAAGATACTACAGGAAAAACAGATAAAGATAAAGTTTATGGCGAAATGACTATTTATCGTTATGAGCGTGTAGTAGATGCTGATTATAATCCAGTTGGGTTAAAGTTTGTTGAAAACATGGTAGGAAAAACACCACATCCAGATAAATTAAATATAAAGTATATTGATTATGTGTTTGTACCAGATGTTTCAAAAGCAGAAATTAAAGTAGCTGATAACAAGGATTTCGAAAAATTAAAAGACCAATTAGGAATTGATTTTAAGAATGATGATAAGCTTAGTCAAAAAGTAGTAGATAATAATGTTACATCATTAGGTGGAGAGATTTATTATGATGCTGAAACTGGAAAGAATATTTTTCCACAAACTGAACAAACTGGTTTTTACTACGCATTTGTAGTTAAAGTAGACAACATTAATAATGATACTATTGTAACAATAGATGGAATAAGTAATCAGACATTTACAAAATCAGATTTTGATGAAAATGGTGAAATGGTTGTATTATTGCCATTAGATCCAAATCAAGAAGATTCAAAAAAGAATATTAAAATTAATGTTGACTTAGATGGCGATGGAAAGAATTATGCTTCTACAGAATATACTATTGATTATCAAGATGTAACTTTTAAGAAAGTGTTAGATGTTGATGCTGCTTTAGTAGAAAATATGGATAAAGTAGAAACAGATAAAATTGCTTCATCTTTAAAAGATGGTGTTTTATCAGTAGAACAAAAAGATGTAGTAGCATCATTAGATACTACAGGAAAAGCTTTAATAGATGCTTTAAAAGAGACTTTGAAAACTGATGGGGTTAAGTCTATCAAATTATCATATAATGATAAAGAATATATTTTGACAGAAGAGAATATAGATGCTGAAATTCCAAAAATTTTAGCTGAAATTGCTGGAAAAGATTATGATAAGGCAATTCAAAATGATATTATTGGAAAATCATTAAAAATGACTGTAGAATTAGAAAAAGGAAATATTACTACTGTTACTCCAGATGATTCAGAAACAGTAGAATATACAATTAATTTTACTGGTAAAAAAGCTGAAAATACAATTTTTAATATTTATGTAGATGAGAATCATTCTGCGTATACTGATAAAGTAAAAGAATGGTTAAGTACTATTAAATTTGATGTACATGATACAAATTTAAAATTTGAGAATGGAAAATTAACAGGTACAGTTCTAGAAAATAAAAAAATAGGTAATGAATTTAGTAGTAATCCTGCAGATCTTACTGGATATTATTTTACTTATGTTATTGAATTAGATAAGGAAGTAACTGATCAAACTGTTGTTACTCTTCCTGCTAATGGAAGTGTAAAACAATTAGGTAAAGATGCATTCGATACTAAAAATAGTATAGTAGTAGTTTTTGCTCTTCATAGAGATAAAGATGATAAAGACAAAGTAATTGAAATTACTGTAGATTTAGATGGTGATGGAAAAGATTATTTACCAACTACCTTAACAATTGATTATAGTGAAGTACAATTTTTAAATGCTGTAGAGATGTTACAACTAGCTTCAGATAATACTGAAGAAAGTGGAAAACTTGATTCTGAGACTGTAATTTCAGTTGAGACTAAAGATGGCGAAAAGTATGTAACTACATTAATTGGAAAAGCGGATCTTAGTTCAAAGACTATTTATGCCGAAGCAATCAATAATGGTGTTGCTCTAGATTATCTTTATATTACTGAAAAAAATGATTCTCTATATGTTTATGAATCAGAAGATAATACAAATTGGTCTTATAGGATATTGGAAGGTACATTATCAGAGAGTAGTGATGATTTAATGGCAACCTTATTTAAAAATTATAAATCTATTGAAAGAGTAGATTCTGATGAAGAAGGTACAATTAAATTAGCCGTTGTGAAATCACTTGGTGCTGTAGAACTTCCAGATAAGGATCCAAATCATACATATTATGATCCTATTACAGATGCAATTGATTATGTATATATTAAAGATAACAAAATAAGTAGAATTGAAACTGATATTTTAGCAGTATTTGAGGATGAAGTAAAAGCCCAATTTGAATCATTTACTCAAGTGATTACTTTAAGAACTTTTACTGAGACGCTTGAAGTACCAGAAAATATTGTAAAGAATGCTATAAAAAAATAGCAGAGGAAAAGAGACATTGATAAAATCAATGTCTTTTTTGTAAGTAACTATGATATAATGAATAAAGGTGATATTATGGTATATTTAGATTATAGTGCTACAACGCCAGTGAATAGAGATGTTTTAAACAGTTATGTAGAGGCATCATTAAAGTATCCAGGAAATCCTAATTCATTACATAAGCTTGGAATAGATGCGAAGGGAATAATTGAAAGGGCAACTAATCAAATTGCTCAAATAATGAATGTAAAAGAAAATGAAATTATTTATACTAGTGGTTCAAGCGAATCTAATAATTTAGCAATTAAAGGAGTCGCATTTAAATATCAGAATAGAGGAAAACATATTATTACTACAGCATTGGAACACTCATCTGTTTATGGACCTTTGAATTATTTAGCTGATCAAGGATTTGAAATTAGTTTTGTGAATTTAAAAGAAGATGGAACAGTAGACTTAAATCATTTAAAACAGTTATTACGTGAAGATACTATTTTAGTTAGTATTAATGCTGTGAATAGTGAGGTTGGTATTTTGCAGCCCTTGAAAGAAATAGGAACTTTGCTAATCAATTATCCTAAATGTTATTTTCATGTTGATATGACTCAATTAGTTGGTAAAAAAAGTGTTGATTGCAATAATATTGATTTAATTAGTTTTTCTGCTCACAAATTTTATGGATTAAAAGGAATTGGTGTTTTGATAAAAAAGGAAAAGGTAGAATTGGAACCTATCATTCATGGTGGAAAAAGTACAACAAAATATCGTAGTGGGACACCAGCTCTTCCTTTAATTGTATCAATATCTAAAGCTTTACGTTTGGCTACTACTGATTTAGAAAAAAAATTGATTAGTGTAGAAAAAAAGAATAAGTTATTACGTGAGAAATTAGGAATGTATGAAAAAGTAAAAATAAACAGTCCTATCAATTCTTTGCCATATATTTTAAATATTAGTGTTTTAGGTGTAAAGCCAGAAACGATGTTACATGCTTTAGAAAAAAATGATATTTTTATATCTACTCAAAGTGCTTGTTCTTCTAGTCATGCAGAGTCAAAAGCAGTATTAGCAATTACTCATAGTAAGGAAGCTGCTCAGTCTAGTATTCGTATCAGTCTTTCTCATTTGACTACAGATGAAGAAATAGAAGAGTTTTTATCTGCTTTTGATTCATGTTACCAAAATCTTACCACACTGCTAGGGGGAAAGTAATATGCAGATTATTAGAATAGAGGCTCCTTGGTGTAGTAGCTGTCTAATTATGAAATCAAGAGTACAAAAACTTATACAAGATAGAAATGTTGAATGGATATCCGTAGATTATGATAATGCTAAAGAAATTCTTAATAAATATAAGGTTGAAGATGATATTTTGCCAATTTATATTCGTGAAGAGAATCATACAAGTTTAATAGGGGAGCATAATAAAAAGGAGATTCTTGAGTTTCTAAAGGAGGAATAATATGAAAAAAATATTATTTTGTTTAATTTTATTGATTCTTGTTTTTGTTCCGTCCTCCACGTTTGCTTATGCAACAGGAAGTGATGCTGAATCAGAAGCAAAATTAACAATTTATTTATTTTATAGTGAAGAGTGTCCACATTGTCATAAAGAGAGAGAATGGTTGAAGAGTTATACTAAAGAACATCCAGAAGTTAAAGTAAAATACTATGAGAGAGAAGCAAATTCTGAACTTTTATCAAGTGTTAGAAAAAGTTTATCAATAAAAAATTCTTATGTTCCTTTAACTGTAATTGGTAGTGATTATTTTATTGGATATAATGATGATATTCAAAAACAAATAGATGAAGCTACATTTTCCTATAAAAATTCTGATGATTTTTGTGATATTGTTTCATTAGTAGAAGATGGAAAAGATATTGCTGGTTGTAAAACTAAAAATAATGGTATATATGCTATGTCTTCTTATCGAATTTTACCTATTATTGGTGAGGTAAATATTAAAGAAATGTCCCTTCCTATTATGGCTATTATTATTGGGTTAGTAGATGGATTTAATCCTTGTGCAATGTGGGTGTTAGTCTTTTTAATTACGATGATGTTAGAAATGAAAAATAGGAAAAAGATGTGGATATTAGGAATTACGTTTTTAATATCTTCTGCTTTTGTTTATTTATTATTTATGATGTCTTGGTTAGGTATTTCTAGTTTTTTCTCAACTACATGGTTTAGATATTTGATAGGTATAGTTGCTATAATAGCCTCTCTAATAAATTTAAGAAAATTTTTAAAGGAAAAGAAAAAGCCAATTGGATGTACTACAACATCAAATAAGCAAAGAGTAGGTATAATTAATAAAATAGAACATATTGTGAAAGAAAAGAGTTTATGGATAGCTGTTTTTGGAATGATTGCCTTAGCATTTTCCGTGAATGTAATAGAGCTTGCTTGTTCAGCCGGACTTCCACTCTTATTTACTCAAATTCTTAGTATGAATTTCTTAGGTGGTTTAGAATACTTATTTTATATGGGACTATATATATTCTTCTTTCTTTTAGATGATCTTATTGTCTTTATAGTGGCAATGGTAACATTAAAAGCTACAGGTATTTCTAATAAATATACTAAGTATTCACATTTAATTGGTGGAATTATAATGCTATTAATAGGAATTTTATTAATTGTAAAGCCATCTTGGATTATGTTTAATTTTTAAAGCCATATCTTGGCTTTTTTTTGAATTTGTGATAACATTATATTGTAAGGAAGAATCGAGAAAGGAAGAAAGATATGCAAGAACAAAGAAGAGAAACAAATGGATCAGCTGGTTTGATTATTATATTAATAGCAATGATTGGATTTGGTGTTTATCAGTTTTTTATTGCCCCTATGTTAGCGAAAGAAGATGCCCCATCAAATTCTAATGTTCCAGAAGAGACAGAAGAAGAAAGAGTCAACAGAATTGCCAATAATTTATATCCTATTTATTCTTTAACATTAGAAGAAGAATCTGTTTTAACAGCAGAAGATAAGACTTATTTGAACGATTCTTTGACATTAAATAAAATGTCTAATCAAACTAAAATATATTTAGGAATTAAAAATTTAGGGCAAAAGTATATTATAAAAGATGATGATTATAGAATTAAAGATGCTATAGCAAAAGCAAATGGAAATTATTACTATGGCGGAACTTATATTATGAAACGAGATTTAGATAAATCTATAAAAGAATTATTTGGAGATGTTGAAGTCCTTGATCAAACAATCACTTTGAATAATACTAGATATGTTTACAATGAAATAAAAGGTATATATGAAATATGGACAGTTAGAGAAAAGACTACAACTACAAAAGAAAAAATTACTTATAAAGAGATTTTAAATAACAATGATGAATTATATATATATGAGTATGTGGCATATACGGACTTTGCTCATCCAGAACAATTAGTAACTGGAACAGTTCATAATGTTGCAATAGAGGCAATTATTACGCAAGATAATGTTCAAGATTGTTTAAATTTTATGGATAAATATCGTTATGTATTTCAAAAAGTAGACAATGAGACATATATTTTTAAATCAATTGATTATATTGAAGAATAAGGTTTTTAAGAAACCTTTTTTTCATGTTTTCTAATCATTAACATACATTGTTATAGGAGGTATGTTATGAATGGAAAGAAACTATGGAAAAATTATCGATTTTCAATAATTCTTCTTTTGTCTATATTTTCTGGAATGATTGTTGGATTGTTATTACAAGATAAAACTGTTACTGTTTTAAAACCATTTGGCACAGTATTTATGAATATGTTATTTACAATAGTAGTTCCACTTGTCTTTTTTACAATTTCGAGTAGTATAGCAAATATGACTAGTAGAAAAAGATTAGGCTCTATCTTTGGATATATGCTTCTAATTTTTGGAATTACTAGTTTACTTGCCTGCATTTTTATGATTGTTGGTGTATTAATTGTAAATCCAGTTGGTAATGCGAATATTACTTTAATAGATGGAGTAAAAGAGTCAGTTGACTTAGGAACTAGTATTGTTGATATGTTTACTGTAAGTGAGTTTCAAGATTTATTAAATAAGAGTCATATGTTTCCACTTATTATATTTTCAATATTATTTGGCTTAAGTGTAAATTTAGTAGGGGAGAAAGCTGCTCCGTTAAGAAAGATACTAGATATTTCATCAGAAGTATTTATGAAATTTATAAGTCTTATTATGTATTATGCTCCAATTGGATTATTTGCTTACTTTGCCTGTCTAACTAATGAATACGGTCCGTCACTAATTGGTAGTTATGCAAAAAGTATGATCTTTTATATGGTAATGGCATTATTATATTTTGGTATTTTTTATCCACTGTATATTTATTTAGTAAAGGGTAAAAAGGGAATAAGACCAACTTTAAGAAAAATGTTTGTGCCAACCGTTACAGCTTTAGGTACTTGTTCTTCCTTAGCTTCACTACCAGCTAATTTAGAAACAGCTGAAAAAATTGGTATAGAAAAAGATGTAAGGGAAGTAACTCTTCCAATAGGCGCTACTATGCATATGGAAGGGTCTAGTATGGCATCTGTTTTGAAAATAGCCTTTTTATTTGCTATATTTGGAAAAAGTTTTGCAAGCATTGATTCTATTTTAATAGCTGTTTTAATTTCTGTTTTAAGTGGAGTAGTTATGTCAGGTGTACCAGGTGGTGCATTAATAGGAGAACTTTTAATTGTTACATTATATGATTTCCCGCTAGCAGCATTTCCTATTATAGCGACAATTGGTTGGTTAATAGATTCTCCTGCTACAGCACTTAATGTAGTAGGAGATATTCCGAGTGCAATGATGGTATCTAAATTAGTAGAAGAAAAAGAATTAAAGGAAATTTGACAATTAAAAAAATTTATTATATATTATTGCCGTCGAGTGAGTATGTATAAGAAGTATTCTTTGAGCTACATAGGGGAAACCTACACGTTGTTATTAAAAACACGGAGTCACTAATTAGTGCTTTGTGTTTTTTTCTGCTTTTGAAAGCACTAAAGACAATGAATATTTTAGTGAGTATGTATAGGGAAACCAAGCTACATAGGAATTTCTTTGAAATTCTACACGTCCAAATGGAGGGAGTCACTGTCAATATGAGGTGGCTTTGCGCTATTTGGACTTTTTTAAATTCTAAAACATTGTTATAATGAAAGAGGTGAGTAGGATGAGTGTTATAGAAGTAAAAAATCTTTGCAAAACGTTTAAGGTTAAGAAAAAAGAAAAGGGACTAAAAGGTAGTTTTAAAAGTTTGTGGAAACCAATTTATAAAAAGATTGAAGCTGTTCAAAATATTAGTTTTGAAGTAGAAAAAGGAGAAATGATAGCCTTTATTGGGCCAAATGGTGCGGGTAAAAGTACAACGATTAAGATGCTTACAGGCATTCTTTATCCAGATAGTGGAGATATTTCTATTTTAGGTTTGAATCCTAAAAAGGATAGAAAGAAATTGTCTTATGAAATAGGAACTGTATTTGGACAGAAAGAGCAATTATGGACCCATTTAACGCCATATGATAATTTTAAATTTTTTGGTGCTATATATGATATTCCAGAACAAGCAGTAGAGAAGAAAATAGACGAATTAAAAGAATTGTTTGAATTAGAAGAATTTATGAATACACCAGTTCGTAATTTGTCATTAGGTCAACGTATCCGCTGTGAGATAGTAGCATCCCTAATTCATAATCCTAAAATATTGTTTTTAGATGAGCCAACTATTGGGCTTGATCCTGTTGTAAAGGAAAATATACGTGCACTTATTAAACGTATGAATAAAGAATATAAAACAACAGTATTTTTAACAAGTCATGATGTTGGTGATATCGAAAAACTTTGTAAACGAGTAGTGATTGTAAACCATGGAAAAATTGTTTTAGATGATTCTATGGAAAATTTAAAATACCATTACTTGAATAAAAAAATAGTAGAAGCTAAGATGAAAGAAAAAGTAAACTTAGAAGATGAGGATGGTATTTCTATTTTGAAAGATAAAGGTTATAACTTAAAAATAGAAGTAGATACTAATAAGAGAACAGTAGCAGATGCTTTAAAACTTTTAAATCCAGATAATATTGTAGATATTAATATATCGAATATTCCACTTGAAGATATTATTAGTGATATTTATCAAGGTGATAATAAATGAGAAAATATTTATTTATATTAAAATCTGAATTTATGAGTAGTTTACAATATGCTTTTAATATTGTGTTTGGATTTATTGGATATGCAGTTCTTATGTTTGTCTTTTTCCAATTATGGCAATATTTATATAGTGACCCTAATGAATTAATTAATGGGTATACAATGAATGAAATGATTTGGTATGTCATTATTACAGAGATACTTTGGAGTAGTTTAGGTGGAAGAAAACTTTGTACTAAGATTTGTAATGATATTAAAAGCGGAAACATAGCTTATAATCTTTGTAAACCATATAGTTATATTGGATATGCTTTATCTAGTCATTTAGGAAGTATTATTATTAAAACAGTTATTTATATATTTTTGGGAATGACTTTAGGATTTCTTTTCTTAGGTAGTTTTCCAGAACTTTCTGCTATATCTATTTTTGTTGTTTTGATATCTTCTGTTTTAGCTTTAGTTATTAGTACATTACTAATTTTAGCAATTGGATTATTATCTTTTAAGATAGAAGATGCTCAACCATTTTATTGGTTATACAGTAAATTTATATTAATTATTGGTACTCTTTTTCCAATAGAATTTTTTCCAGAAATAGTAAGACCTATTCTAAATTATAGTCCCATATTTGCTATCTGTTATGGACCAGCAAAATTATTTGTTCATTTTGATTTTAGATATGCATTAGAAGTTATCGGAATTCAAATTATTTATTTGATAGTAGTATATTTAATCTGTTTATTCTTATATAAGAAAGGGGTGAAAAAATTAAATGTTAACGGCGGTTAAAAACCAAGGGAAAGTTACTCTTTTAAATATTAAGTATGCATTAATGAGAGAAATGCTTAATAAGACAACTTTTATTACAAATATTTTATTTATGATTTTAAATAATGCATGTTTTATTATTCAATGGCTTATTCTTTATTCTATTAAAGATAATATAGGAGGATATACATTTAAGGAAGTTATGCTTTTATGGGGAATAGCAGCTGGTACTTATGGTATATCTCATTTCTTCTTTGAAAAAGCATATACATTATCTGACACTATTACAGAAGGAAAGTTAGATGTCTTTTTGGTACAACCTAAAAATGTATTGTTATCTGCCATTACGTCAGATGTAAAAACTTCTGCATTAGGAGACATTTTGTATGGTCTTATTATGTGTTTAGTAGCTAGTCTAACATTTTCTCAATTTTTTCTATTCCTGTTCTTCTGTATTAGTGGTGGAATTATATTAACTAGTTTTGCTGTGATTTTAGGAAGTCTTAGCTTTTGGTTTCATAAAGCAGATATGATAGCCGATACAGGAAATGGTTTAATGACAAACTTTGCTACTTATCCAGATGGAATTTTTAAAGGAGCTGTAAAAGTCTTATTATTTACTATAGTTCCTGTAGGAGTAGTAAACTATATTCCAATTGAAATTCTAACTTTATTTAGATTAGATTTGACTTTATACATTATTGGTTTTATGATTTTTCTTGTTGTTTTATCATATATTATTTTTTATAGAGGGCTTAAAAGATATTCTTCTAGTAATTTAATGAATACTAGAATATAGAAAAGAGATGGATTTATTTCATCTCTTTTGTTATAATAATAAATAGAGTAAGGTTGTGAGGTATGAATAATCAATATGGATATTATAATAATGTACCACAAGGAAATGGATACTATCCTCCTCAAAGTGGATATTATGTACAGCAGAATAATAGTATGATGAATTATAATGGTACACCGTCATCTACGAAAAAGAAAAAAGTGTGGATACTGTTTTTTGTTATTCTTGTTGTTTTAGTGATAGTAGGTTTCTATGTGTGGAAAAAGACTTCCGTAAGAAAATCTAATTATACATTTGATACACTTATGAATACAGATTCATTTTTTCTCAAAAATAAGGATGGAGCTTATGCTCTTTTTGATGAATCTGGAAAGAAAATTACAGATTTTCAATTTTCTAAAGTTGGTGAGTTTTATGGCGGTACTACAGTAGTAACAAATTTAGAAGGAAAAAATGCTATTATAAGAGAAGATGGTTCCTATTTAGTGGATTTTACTGAAGATACTATTACAAATTATTATTCTCTCTTTTTAATAAGACCAAAAGATGATTCTTTAGTAAGATTAATTAATTATGAGGGCAAAGAATTATTAGAAGAAGAGATTATTAGAGTAACTAGTTTTGAAGATTCTAGTGTTTTTGTAGTTTCTAGTGGCGATGAAAACGTAACTATTATGAACTATAATGGAGATAGAATAGATCAACTATCAAAAAATAATTTTATTAAATCTCCAATAGTAAAAAATGGAAATGTTACTTTAGCAACGAGTGAAAAAACTTATTTGTATAATGTAGATACAGGAAAGAAAATTTATGAGACAGATGGTACTTATTGTCTTTCCAAGAATGTGACTACTGGTTTTGTTTTATCTAGTTGTTCTTCACCTGATAGTGTTAGAACTTATAAAACAATTAAAGATAATAAAGAATTACATTCTATTGGAAAAGCTATTTGTAGTGCGATAGAAGTTATGGAAGATGGAAATTTTATTTGTAAAAATGCTAATGATAATGCTTACCATTTTATAAATGCAAACGGATCAATTCAAAAAGATATTGTTGCTGGATATCATAATAGTAAAGATTATGTTATTAAAAATGGAACAAGTCTAACTTTTTATGTTGATAATAAAGAAAGATATCATGTTTCTTGTGCTACTATAGATAAAACTGTTGAAAATGGTTATATTGTGAAAAACTATACTTATGGAGAGTGTAGTAAATCAAAAGGTGGGGAAGCTTTTTATAATCGAGCAGGAGAACAAGTCTCAGAATCCTTCTATCATGCTACTGAGTGGGATGATAATAATATGGCAATTGTGTCTAATAAAGCAGGAAATTATTATTTAATTAATGCCAATTATGAAAAAGTTTCTAGAGATTATCGATCTATTGCTGTTGTTGATACTCTATATATGGTGATGGATGAAAATAGAAACTATCATTTAATAAATTCTAAGCAAAAAGAATTAGAACAAGGCTTTAAGAATTATAGACAAATCGAAAGAGGTATAGGAAAAGAAAACTATGTAGCACTTATTTATCAAGATAAATTTGTTCTTTATAATAGTACTACTGGTGATAAAGTTAGTGAGAATAGCGGTAACAATATAAACTTATACGAGCATTATTATAAAATAGACGATGGATATTACTCTTATGAAACAGGGAAACAATTTTATAAAAATGAATAGATTTATTTTGTTTTCTTTGCTATAATAGTGTGACTTTAAAGGAGGAATCTTTATGTTTATTGATGAAGTAAAAATTGAAGTAGTAGCAGGAAATGGAGGCAATGGTTGTCTTGCATTTAGAAGAGAAAAATATGTAGAAATGGGTGGCCCTTTTGGAGGGAATGGTGGCCGCGGCGGAAATGTTATTTTTGAAGTTGATGAAGGTCTTAATACTTTGATAGATCTTCGTTATAGCAAAAGGTATAAAGCAAAGAATGGCGAACACGGTCAAGGAAAAGGTATGAATGGAAAAAACGCTTCAGATTTAATTGTTAAGGTTCCTTTAGGTACAGTGGTAACTGATTTAGAAACAAATTTTATTTTAGGAGATTTGACAAAAAAAAATGATAGAGTAGTTGTTGCAGAAGGAGGTCGTGGTGGTCGTGGAAATATGGCCTTTGTAACACGTACTAATCCAGCACCAGATTTTGCTGAAAATGGAGAACCTGGCGAAGAAAAAAAATTAAAAGTAGAATTAAAGTTGCTTGCGGATGTTGGACTAGTTGGTATGCCAAGTGTTGGCAAGTCAACAATTATTTCTCAAATATCAGCTGCTAAACCAAAGATTGCTGCTTATCATTTTACAACATTACACCCTAATTTAGGAGTTACAAAAACTAGGGATGGAAGGTCTTTTGTGGTTGCAGATTTGCCTGGTCTAATTAAAGGTGCATCTCTTGGAGAGGGACTTGGTGATAAGTTTTTAAAACATATTGAGAGAACAAGAGTGATTGCACATGTTATTGATATGAGCGGTTTTGAAGGAAGAAATCCTTATGATGATTATGTAACAATTAATAAAGAATTAGAAAACTTTAATTCTAAAATATTAGATAAGCCTCAAATTATTTTAGCAAATAAAATGGATTTAGAAAGTTCTAAGGAAAATTTGGATGCTTTTAAAAAGAATGTAAAAGATATTCCTATCTATGAAATTAGTGCGGCAGAAAATAAAGGTTTAGAAGAAGTTTTAGTAGCATTAGCGGATCAATTAGATAAGATTGAAAAGGTACCTCTTTACGAAGAAGAAAAATTTGAAAGCCATGTACTATATAAATTTAAGGAGGAGCAACCTTTTAAAGTTTATAAGGAATCCGATGGAGTATATGTTATAAAGGGCGATGAAATAGAAAAAATATATCAAATGACTTGGTTTGTAACAGATGAGGCATTCCTAAGATTTTCGAATAAACTTAGAAAATTAGGTATTGATGATAAACTAAAAGAAATGGGAATACAAAATGGAGATACTGTAAAAATTTTAGATTATGAATTTGAATATAGAGAGTAATCTCTTTTTTTGTCTATAAAACGTATAAGGTTATTGAAAAAAAAACTATATATGTTATAATTGTAATAGGTGAGAATATGAAAAAACAAGGGTTTACTTTGGTAGAATTATTAGCTGTTATTGTTATTTTAGGATTAATTGCATTGGTATCTGTTCCAGCAATAACAGGAATTATTAAAAATAGTAAAGAAGAATTATCTGCTTCACAGATTGAAACTATTAAAATGGCGGCTAAAAACTGGGCAAGTGATATTAAAAATGTTAATAAGTTGCCACAAGAAGAAAATAAAGAAGTTTGTATTTATTTTGCTACATTACAAGATAAAGGATATTTACCATTAGATTTAAAAAATCCAAAGACAGGTAAACCTTATACAGATACTAAAAAAAGTAATAAACCATATGTCAACATTAAACGTTCTGGTAAGAAACTGATATATGAAATTAATGAAACTAATACAGCAGAAGGTATTTGTGAATGATTTATACATCAACTGATAATGCAAAAATTAAAGATTTAAAAAAATTGCAAATAAAAAAATATCGTGATAAAGAAAATCTTTTTTTAGTAGAAGGAGAACATCTTGTATTAGAAGCTTATAAGGCTGGATTATTAAAGACTTTGATAATAGAGGAAGATACTGATTTTATTTTAGATGTAGATACTTTCGTTGTATCACGTCAAGTTTTATTATATTTATCAACTCTAGATACTCCACAATCAATTATGGGCGTTTGTAAGAAAATAGCCCCTAGAGAAATAACAGGAAATGTTTTTGTTTTAGACAATGTTCAAGATCCAGGTAATTTAGGAACGATTATCAGAAGTGCGGTTGCTTTTAATATTGACACTTTATTATTAAGCAAAAATACAGTAGATCCTTATAATGACAAAGTTGTTAGGGCAAGTCAAGGACTGCTATTTCAGTTGAATATTATTGTTGGCGATTTAAAATCATATTTGCAAAATTTAAAAGAAAATCAATATTATATTCTCGGAACTAAAGTAACAAATGGAAAAAGTATAAAAAGTGTTGAAAAAAAATCTTCATTTGCTATAATAATGGGAAATGAAGGAAATGGTATGAGTAGTGAAGTGGAAGCATTGTGTGATGATTTTGCTTATATAGAAATGAATGAGAAGTGTGAGAGTTTAAATGTAGGAGTAGCAGCAAGTATTCTTATGTATGAACTAGATAAGTAGGTGTAGTATGGATTATATATATGTAGGGGATATTGTGAATACCCATGGATTAAAGGGTGAAATTAGAATAGTTAGTGACTTTAAGTTTAAAGACACTGCTTTTCTTGTTGATAGAAAATGTTATATTGGAAAAGAACACAAAGAAGAAATTATTAATTCATACCGTGTACATAAAAATTATGATATGGTTACATTTAAAGATAAAAAGCATATAGACGATGTAATTATTTATAAAAATGAACCTATGTATGTAAATCGTGCTGATATTGATTATGATGGTTATTTAGATGAGGATTTAATTGGTTTAGATGTTTACTGTGAAAATAAGCATATTGGAAAAGTAGATAGTATTTTAAAAACTAGTGCGCATGATATTTTAGTTGTAAAAAATGGCAGTAAGCATATGATTCCTAATGTAGATGAGTTTATTAAAAAGGTTGATTTAGTTGATAAAAAATTAGAAATTAATTATATGAAAGGTTTACTAGATGAAAATTGATATTCTATCTCTTTTTCCAGATATGTTTAGTGGAATCTTAAAAGAGTCCATATTAAAAAGGGCTCAAGAATCTGGAAAAGTAGAAATTAATATTATTAATTTTAGAGATTATTCTCTTGATTCTCATCATAAAGTAGATGATTATGGCTTTGGCGGAGGAGCAGGGATGGTTTTGATGCCACAACCAATTTGTGATGCTATAGACGCTCTTAGAACTCCAGATTCTAGAGTTTTACTTATGACACCTCAAGGAATCCCATATAAGCAAGAGCATGCCTATAAACTTTCCCATTATAATCATTTAATTATTGTATGTGGGCACTATGAAGGTTTTGATGAGCGGATACGCTCTTTTGTGGATGAAGAAATTAGTATTGGTGATTATGTCTTGACAGGTGGCGAAATTCCTAGTATGGTAATTGTTGACAGTGTAGTTCGCCTACTAGATGGCGTAATTGAAGAAGAATCACATATTCAAGATTCTTTTCATGAAAATTTATTAGATTACCCTGTATATACAAAACCAGTAGATTTTCGTGGTATGAAAGTTCCAGATGTATTATTATCAGGTCACCATGAAAACATTCGTAAGTGGAGACAAGAAGAGCAAATCAAAAAAACAAAGGAAAGAAGACCAGATTTGTTAGAAGAGAGATGATTTTATGGCAAATAGACAATATTACAATATAAGCAAGCAAGCAAAATCGGGAGATGTTGTCTATTTTGACTATCAAAAAATACAAAGTGGTTTTAATATTACTCCCAAAAATCAATTACAATATGATGGAGTTGTTGTCAATAGATTGATTATTATTAAGTCTACGTTTATTGAAAAACTTTTAAAGAAAAAAATTAAAAAAAAGTTGGAACTATATTTAAAATATATTATTGCCATTCTTGATGATGATGATAATCAAGAAGATGGTGGAACTTTAAATGAAATTTTAAATGAATTGAGTAGGTATAAAGATATTTTAAAATATAAATATCAGAAATATTTGGGAGAAGAATACGTTTTGTTAATGACACAGAAAATTGAATTACTTGAATATGAGTTGAAATTAAAAGCAATGAAAATCATTGAACGTAATAATAACTACACAGATGTTTATCAAGGAGAGAATGAAAATAGTAAAAGTAGATAAAAAATAAAGAGGTGCTAAAGATGAATATGGAAAAAATAAAATTGTTCTTAGAAAAGAATATGAAATATGCTCTTGGTACCTTCTATGTATTTGCACTAGGGGTCTTTCTATTCCTAGTTTTTTATTGGGTGATAGATAAAGAAACTTTTTATTTTTTAGAAGAAAATATTCATATAGCAACTAATACTTCTTATGCAATTGATGTAATTGGAAAGTCAACTGAAAAAACTGCAGAAGATTTAGAATGGGTTAGTTCTGATGAAAATATTGTAACAGTTGATGAAGAGGGAAATATAAAAGCATTGAAGCAAGGGATAGTTACAATAAGCGCAAAATCCAAATTAGGTCTTATTAAGCGTTCTATTAGAGTTAGTGCTAGTGATTTTATTATTTATTCCATAGTTTTTGAAAATGATAGAATGGTTATTAACCAGAATGAAGAAATTACTTTAAATCCTTTATTAAATGGGGAAAAAAATATTAGAAGTACGTTACGATGGACTTCTAGTAATCCTTTAGTAGCAGAAGTTTCTTCAGATGGAACTGTAAAAGGAAAGCATGAAGGTAGTGCTTATATAACAGCTATTGATGAATATAGTGGACATTCTGCTAAAGTAAGGGTAGATGTCAGTGGTGAAATTAAAGTAGAAGTAGAAGATCATGGAACAGTAACAGATGAGGGTGATAATTATGAGTCTGAAGATCACATATCTGATGTTAATGTTATTAGTCTTAGTATTTCTACTTCTTCACTATCTTTAAAAACAGGTCAAGAGTCTCAACTAAAAGTTTCTATTCATCCAAGTAATGCAACTAATAAGGAAATTGTATGGAAAAGTACAGATGAAACAGTTGCTACTGTTGATAGCCATGGTAAGGTATATGCAAAAGGTGAGGGAGAATGTATTATTTATGCAACTAGTATGGATGGTAGTAAAAGTACTTTTGCTAATATAGTTGTTGAAGATAAAGTTGTGGATATTGTAGATATCAGTTTTTCAGTTTCGCATTATAATATGAAGGTTGGTGAAAAAGCAACGCTGATTCCTAGAATTAAGCCTCAAAATGCAACAAATCAAAAGTTGAAATGGACTAGTAGTAATCCTGCTATTGCTACAGTAGATTCAAATGGTATTGTAACAGCAAAGAGTACTGGAGTAGTACAAGTAATTGCTGAGTCAACAAACAATAAAAAAGCAACTATGAAAATTACGATTGAACAAGCGTCTTCTAAAACAGTATATATGAACTCAATTGATCTTCATTATCCTTATTCCCAATTAGAATTAGGTACCACTGTACAGTTAGAACCGACATATCATCCCTTAAATGCAACTAATCCAAATATTATTTATAAAAGTAGTAGAGAAGATATTATTGAAATATCAGATACTGGTAATATGACAGCTAAAAAACCTGGATTTTCTATTATTACCGCATCTAGTCAAGATGGAAATGCAAGTTCTACATTACTACTATTTGTATATCCTACTTCAGTAGTAGCAGAAAATATTGTATTTTCTACTGGTGCAAAGCAAATTGCCTTAGGAGAAAAGTATACAATATCCTATTCTCTAATTCCAACAAATGCTAATAGTAATAGAATTATATGGAAAAGTAGCAATGAGGATATAGCAACTGTAGATAGATTTGGAAATGTAATTGGAAAAAAATTAGGAACGACTACTGTGACAGCTTCTCTACCTAATACAGAGAATGTTGCCTCTTTACAATTAGTAGTAGTTCCTCGTAATAAAATAATCCCATTAAATAAGCAAGGTTTAAATAATTATAAACGTGATATTGTATTATTTGAATATCAAAAAAATTATTCACGCGCTATGCAGAACTTTGCTATTGAAAATATTGGTACTGATAAAGAAGTTTTCTATTTTTCATATCCAAGCCTTTCTAATGCTAGTGCTAGTGAGGTAGTATCTAATGCTACTAAGAGTAGCTTGGTAAGAACAGTTGTTCAAAGAATTCCAAAATCTAGTTTATATTCTAAAAAAGCAGAAGCAAATCGTTATATGTTTTTAAATAATACTGGCCATGGACAATCTTTTGAAATTGCTAATGGGGAATTGTGGTTAAATGGTAATGGATATATATCAGAAAGTGGTGGGTACTATTGGGGATATTATAAATCTCTAATTCGTACTAGTTTTAAATCTAATACTCCAACTTCAGGATTTCAAGAAATACAAAATATTACTATTACTTCTTCCGATGGAGCAAGTTATGGAAATCCAGAAGTAGGTATTGATGAAGTAAATGACATGATTGCTATTAGGAGTGGAAATAGAGTTTTCATTTATCAGTTTAGTTCTTTAAAATCTGGAAAACAAGCTTTACTATATCAATTTAATTTATCTGATAAAATAGATGGAAAGTACTATGATAGACAAGGTCATGATATTTCTAATGGCTATTATTATCAATATCGTGGAGAGTATGGAACTGCTCTTTATATTGAAGCTTATAATATGCTTGGAGAATTAAAATATGTAAGAAAAGTACCAGTTACTTTAAAGGAAGCGGAAGCTGAAGGATTAAAGATTTATAATGATAAGGTATATATTGGTGTTACTTACGAAAGCAATAAAAATGGGCGATATAATAATATTTATTATTTTGAGTAATATTTTTTAAAAAAATATAAAAATAGTTGAAAATTGATAGTATTATGGTATAATAATATTGGCTTTTTGAAAAAACACATTTATGGATTATGACGCCTAGTGCCAATTGGTGGTGTTATAAGTCGAAATAAATGGAAGAAGTAACGAAAGGATGTGTAAAATATGGCAGTAGTATCAATGAATTTATTGCTAGAAGCAGGCGTTCATTTTGGACATCAAACAAAAAGATGGAATCCAAAGATGAAAGAGTATATTTTTACTTCAAGAGATGATATTTATATTATTGATTTACAAAAGACAGCTAAAAAGATTGAAGAGGCTTATGCTGCACTTTATGAAATCGCAAAAAATGGTGGAAAAACAATTTTTGTTGGAACTAGAAAACAAGCTAGTGAAGCAGCAAAAGAAGAAGCTACTAAGAGTGAATCTTATTATGTAACTGAAAGATGGTTAGGTGGAACTCTTACTAATTTCAAAACAATCAGAAAGAGAATTAAGAGATTAGAAGAAATTGAAAAAATGGAAGAAAATGGAGTATTTGATGTCTTACCTAAAAAAGAAGTAGTAGGATTAAAAAAAGAATACGCTAAATTAGATAAATTATTATGTGGTATTCGCAACATGGATAAATTACCACAAGCAATGTTTATCGTAGATCCATCTAAAGAAGAGATTGCTATTCGTGAGGCTAGAAAGTTAAACATTCCAGTATTTGGTATTGTAGATACAAACTGCGACCCAGATATGGTAGATTATGTTATTCCAGCCAATGATGATGCAATTCGTGCAGTAAAACTAATTATCGGTGTTATGAATAATGCTATTTTGGAAGCTAATGGTGGTCATGTAACTGATTATGTTAGTGGAAAAACAGATGAAAATGGTACAGATATTATGCAACGTGCTGTTGAATCTGTAAAAAGAAAAGAAGAAAAAAGACCATTTGAAAAAAAACCATTTGATCGTAATAAAAAATCATTTAATAAAGTAGAAAAAGAAACAAAAGAAGAGCCAAGAACACAAAAAGAAGAAAAAACTGTTGAAACACAAAAAGCCGAAGTTAAAGAAGATTTAACTGAGAAGACAGTTTCAGAACTTCGTGATTTAGCAAAAGCTAAAGATATTAAAGGTTATTCTACAATGAAAAAAGCTGAATTATTAGAAGCTTTAAAATAAATTATTAAAGATGATTTTTTAATCATCTTTATTTTGTATAAGAGGAGGAATATTATGATAAGTGCTAGTTTAGTCAAAGAATTAAGAGAAAAGACAGGAGCAGGAATGCTTGATTGTAAAAAAGCATTAGAAGCAACAGATGGATCAATCGATGCTGCTGCTGATTGGCTAAGAGAAAAAGGAATTTCAAAAGCTGCTAAAAAAGCAGATCGTATAGCTGCTGAAGGAATAGCTGCTATTAAAATTGATGGTAATGTAGCTGTTATTGTAGAAGTAAATTCAGAAACAGATTTTGTTGCTAAGAATGAAGAATTCACTTCTATGGTTGAAGAAATTCTTGATGTAATTGTTAAAAATGATGTTAAAACAAATGATGAGGTATTAGCGTTATCTTCAAGTGAAGGAACAATTAATGATTTAATTATTAATAAAACTGCTAAAATTGGAGAGAAGTTAAGCTTTAGAAGATTTGAAAAAATTGTAAAGAATGATGAAGAGACATTTGGTGACTATATTCATATGGGTGGAAAGATTGCTGTTTTAACAGTTGTTAAAGGTGCTTCTGCTGAAGTAGCAAAGGATGTTGCAATGCATTCAGCTGCTATGAGACCTGCTTATGTTAAATCAAGTGATGTTCCAACTGAAGTATTAGAAAAAGAAAAAGAAATTATGAGAGAGCAACTTGTTAATGAAGGAAAACCAGCTGATAAGATTGAACAAATTCTTGTTGGAAAAGTTAATAAGTACTATGAAGAAGTATGCTTAGAAAATCAAATTTTTGTTAAAGCAGAAAATAAAGAGACAGTTGCTAAGTTTGTTCAAAATAATGGTGGCTCTATTGTTTCAATGACTCGTTTTGAAGTTGGAGAAGGAATGGAGAAAAGAGAAGAAAACTTTGCTGAGGAAGTGGCAAAGCAAATGGAAGGAAAATAATTTTCCTTCTTTTTTTTATAAAAAAGGTGGTTGCTAAGATAATATGAAAGTGGTAGAATTATAATGGAGGATAGAATATGAGAAGTAAAAAAAGTGTTAAACTATTATTAGTGGTTGTTCTTTTTGCAATAGGAATAATAGGCGTAAATGCGGTTGGTGAAGGAGATTTATTATCCTATCAGATTGAATCTGATTCATCACCTATTACTGTTAAATTATCAAATGATTATTCAGATAATTATGTTGGATATGAAGAAACATCTTTACCAGAATTTATTTCTGGAGATATTAATTCTAAAATAGGAAAAATTACAGTAAAGCAAAGTTTATCGGCAGTATCATTAGATCAATTAAATGATTATATACTTTTTGGAGATAACATTAGCATTGATAAAGTTACTTATTATTCACAAAGTGGTGGTGGTTCGAATGGACCAGATACGATTGAAAAATTAATTATTGAAACTAACAGTACTATTAAACTTAGACTTTATAGAGAAGATTCTGTTCCAGACCAGAATTTAGAACCAGTATTGTTAAATGCAGATAATATGAATCAAAGTATATTTCATTTTTTATACATAGATATTCAAAAATATAATTATACTTTTGATTCTAATGGTTATTTAGTTGTATCAGTAAAAAAACAACCATTAACTTATGTTGACAGTAATGTTATTGTGACACTGGAAGATAAATTAAATGGAGATTATACTTTATCTGTAACAGAATTAAAAAATAGCAATCTTGTTTTGGATGGCTATAAATTTGTTAAAGCATATGATATTCACATATATGATAAAGTAAGTGGAGCAAGTATTCCTATTAGTAATACAAAAGTAGAAATAAAAATTCCATTAGAGAGCAAAGAATATGATAAATATGTTATTGCTTATGTTGAGGATGGAAAAATAAAAGAAAAAATAGATGCTATTTATGAAAATGGTTATATTACGTTTTCAACAACTCATTTATCAGATTATATAATATATGGAAAAGTAGGTTCTATAGAGAATAAAGAGCCAGTTCCTGAAACATCAGATAATGTAATTTTGTATTTTGCTTTAGCAAGTATTTCTGGTATTTCACTAATAGGTTTATATTTTAAAAAATTAGAAAATAACTAAAAGAAAGAGCTACTTTCTTTTTTTATTGAAATATGCTAAAATGATAATAGAGTAGGAATGATAAAATGGAAAGAAGAAAGAAGTTACGCTGTCCAAATTGTGGGACATTAATAAAGGAAGATGAAAAGTCATGTTCTATTTGTCATATGGTTATTGAAAGACCAAAAGAAGAAGTAGATGGTGAAGAAGAAGAATTCACATTAAAAGAAGAATTTCCAATTGGTAGAATTGCTATGATAGTTTTTATTGTTATTGGTATTATTTTAACTGTAAAAGGTGGAGTGGAATTCCAAAATTCAGACTATTGTAATACAGGAGATTGTGCTATAAAGTCCCTATTTATGGCTGGGTTGGGTATTATTTTAATTATTTCTGCAGCAATAGCGCTTGCTTTAGATCAAAGAAAGTATAAAAAAGCTTAGGCTTTTTTTTCTTGGCCTAAGACTTTATCTTCTAATATTTGATAGGAATAATTTTCTAAACTTGGTAAGTAAGAATCAGGCAAGAATACAGTATAATGTATATTCTCCTCATATTCTTTTCCAATAATTTCATAAGGATAAATAATGGAAACAATTTGTTTCTCTAGGTTATATGGAAAAGATAATTTTATTTTTTTTCCATAAATAAGGTTTATTTTATTACTATTATTTAACGATTCTACAACACTATTCGTATAAGCTCTAACCAATCCTCCAGCTCCTAATTTAATACCCCCAAAGTATCTTACTACAATCGCTAAAATATGATTTAACTCTTGATTTTCTAATACTTTTAAAATAGGCATTCCAGCAGTACCACCAGGTTCTCCATCATCTGAAAATCTTTTTGTTTGATCAAAGATATATGCATAACAATAGTGAGTAGCGCCTTTATATTCTTGTTTAGACAGTTCTAATTCTATTTTTACTTGGTCTATACTTTGAAGAGGGATTAGAATACAAATAAATTTTGACTTTTGAATTTCTATAGTAGAAACTATTTTTTCAGAGATAGATTTCATGTTATCACCGTAATCATTATAGCATTTTTATTTATAATCTGCTATAATAAATAACTACTGAGGTGACGTATGTTAAAAGAAGTAAAAATAGAAGTAACAGAACAATGTAATAGAATGTGTATTCATTGTTCTAGTGAAGCAGTTCGTGATAATTATTTATCTATGAAACCTGAATTGGTAAAAAGAATTGTTAGAGAGGCAAAAGAATTAGGCGCTAAGTCTATTGTATTTACTGGTGGAGAAGCAACTCTTTATCCTTATCTTGAAGAAGTAGTAGGGTATGCGAATGAAGAGGGATTAAAAAGTAAATTGTATACAATGGCTGAGCCAACAGATGAGACAATAGAACAAATAAAAAGATTAACCTTTTATGGATTAAGTGAAATGATTTACTCTACTACTTATCGTTTAACTCGCGATGGAGTAGTAACTCCTGAAAGGTTAAAAGTATTCTTTCCTAAATTACTAAGAGAAACCGATATTACATTAGGGGTTCATCATGCTGTCACGAGAGTAACTGATGGTGATATTGACGAATCTTTAAAGCTATTTTTCTCATTGCCACAAGAGAAAATATCTAATTTTTCGTTACTTCGTTTTGTACCACATGGAAGAGGGGATGCTACATTACTTTTGTCAAAAGAAGAAATGCTAAGTTTAAAAAAAGATATAGAAACTTGGAAAAGAAAGTATGGAGAAAAATTAAGATTAGGAAGCCCTTGGAATTTCTTAGGAATTAGTCATACACCTTGTACAGCTGCAGATAAAACAATGATAGTAGGATTTGATGGTAATGTTTATCCATGCGATGCTATGAAGTATTTTGATTACTTAGGTAGTGGCGGAAATATTTATGAAACTTCTTTAGGTAATATTTATACATCTTCTTATTTTGAAGCTATTAGAAAATATAAAAATGAGGCAGCAGAGGCATGTGGTAAATGTCCAATATTTTCTTGTTGTAAAGGAGGATGCTTAGGTCAAAAGATGGTAGCATTTATGGATACTACGCATTTAACATTTAAAGAATATGGTGATCAGGCTCTTAGAACTATGAAAGAATTTGATACAGATAGTATAAAAAGGATGAATGGAGAGCTTGGACTTATTGGAGAATTAGGAGAATTCTTTGACTCTTTTAAAAAGTTAAAAACACATGAATTAACAGAAGAAAATAAAGAAAAGATTAGAAAGAATTTAGCAATCGAAGCAGGGGATATTATGTGGTATATTGCAGCCTCTTTAAGTAATTCTTATGGAGTAACATTTGAAGAAATCGGCGATTATTTATTTTCAAGGCGTGGTAAAATGTCATCTCCTAGAATAGAAATAACAGAATCTGATATTGAAAAATGTGTTAAAACAAAAGATCCAGAATGTATTTTTACGCCTCGTAACAAGCATTATCCAATTTCTTCTTTAGATAAATTTGATGGAAATTATGATTTTGATAATAGTTGGAAGGCTTTAGTTGCTACAGCATGTAAACTTTTATATGTAGAGGATGAGACCTCTCTTATAATGGAAAGCGCTAATTTTATGGTGATCTTAGCAGGAATTGTAAATCATGAGCTAGGAATTTCTATTGAAGTACCTGCACGTCTTAACATAGAAAAATTAAAATCACGTTATGAACAAGGTTTTTCTATTGATGTATCAAATTCTAGGATTGATTTGCTTACAGAATATAAAACTAGTGAAGTGAAAACAGAAAAACCTTATGAGAAACATAAATAGAAAGAACCTTAGGTTCTTTTTATTTATAGGAAACTGTGTTAAAATAAATTTGTGATGTACATGAAAGAAGAATTAGAAAATTATTTAAATACATTAGTAGAAAAAGGGGTATTTCCAGGATGCAATTATGGAATTCTAACACGAGATGAAGTAATTTCAGGAAGTGTTGGATATAAATCCCTTATTCCAGAAAAAGTAGAGAATAAGCTTGATAACTTATATGATATAGCAAGTATTACAAAGTTATTAGTAACAAACACATTAATTTCCTTTTTAATCCGTGATGGAAAAATAAAATTAGAAGATAAAGTGATAGATTATATAGTAGAATTCCCTTATGATGATATACAAATTCTTCATTTACTTACTCATTCGTCAGGATTAAAGCCTACTTTTGATAAATATCATCTTACTGATAAAGGGGAATTTATTCATAAAGTAGAGAGAATGTTTTCTCCAGGTAGTGATGTAAAATATGTAGATGTTAACTTTATTCTATTAGGATTTATTATAGAAAAATTATATGATAAAGCATTAGATGAATTGGCAAAAGAACTTATATTTGATCCATTAGAGATGAAAGATACTATGTATAATCCAATTGATAAGTCTAAATGTGTACCTATGGAATTGACTAGTGATAGAGGCTTAGTATGTGGTACTGTCCATGATGAGAAAGCTGACTTTTTAAATGGAGTAGCAGGACATGCTGGAGTATTCTCTACAGTTTCAGATATGCTTCATTTTTTAAATATGATTTTAAATGATGGTTTTTATAATGGAAAAGAATTTTTAGAAAAGAAATATATTGATTTATGGTTTGCGCCACTATTTATAGATAGTGATAATATTAGAAGAACTATTGGTTGGATTTATGGGAAGAGCGCTAATTCATGTAAAGATGTTTGTGGAGAAGAAACGATTTATCATACAGGATTTCCAGGCCACCATATATTAATCGATAGAACAAATGATATCGCAATTATCTTTTTCTCTAACTCTATTCATCCATCGAGAGAAAATACCCCACTTAGAGAAAGTAGAAAAGAAATTAATAAAGAAATTTATAGATTATTAGAAAAATACGATAAGAAATAAGGTGATAAAATGGATTATATTAAACAGAAGCTATCTTTATTAACGACAAGCCCAGGTTGTTATTTAATGAAAAATAAAGATGGCATTATTATCTATGTAGGAAAAGCAAAGAATTTAAAAAATCGAGTTAGTTCTTATTTCCGTGGAAAACATACTGGTAAGACTGCTAAATTAGTTAGTGAGATTGTTGACTTTGAATATATAACAGTAAATAGTGAAGTAGAATCTTTTATTCTAGAAAATAATTTAATTAAAAAATATAATCCCAAATACAATATCCTTTTAAAGGATGATAAAACCTATCCTTATATTGAACTTACAAATGAAGAGGTTCCACGTTTAAAAGTAGTACGTTCTTTATCTCGTAAAAAAAATCAAAAATATTTATATGGACCATACCCTAATGTAACTGCTGCACGTGGGGTTGTAAACTTATTAAATCGTATGTATCCTGTTAGAAAGTGTAATACTTATAATACAAAACCATGTCTTTATTATCACATCCATCAATGTTTGGGATATTGTACTGAGAAAATTTCTCTAGAAGAAATTAATAGTATGAAGGAAGAGATTATTCGTTTCTTAAAAGGAGATCATTCTTTTATTACAAAACGTATTGAAGAAGAAATGGCTAAATATAGTGAAGAGATGAAATACGAAAAAGCATTAGAAATGAAACAACTTCTAGATTATATTAAAGTAACTCTCACTCATCAACAAGTAGAAGTAAAAGATCAAGTAGATAGAGACATTTTTGGTTACTATGTTAATAAAGGATATTTAAGTATACAAGTGTTTTTTATTAGAGGTTCTAAAATTGTTGGAAGGCACTCTAAAATTATTCCAATGATTGAAAGTGATGAAGAAGAATTAACTCGCTACATTGCCGATTTCTATCAAAATATATTAAAGCCTAAAGAAATATTAGTTCCTGAAATAGTAGATGAAATTGTTCTTTCCGATTACTTAGAAATGGATGTTAGAAAACCTCAAAAAGGAGAAAAACTAAAACTAATTGAAATGGCAAATGAGAATGCTAAAATAGCTCTTTCAGAACAATTTGAATTAATTGAAAGAGATGAAGCAAGAACATTAAATGCTAATGAAGAATTACGAAATATTTTAGGACTAGACAAATTAGATAGAATTGAGATATTCGATAATGCTCATCTATTTGGTACTTATAATGTATCAGGTATGGTTGTTTTTAAAAATGGAAAACCTGCAAAAAATGAATACCGTAAATTTAAAATATCTATTGATAAAAATGATGATTATAATACGATGAGAGAGGTTATCTATAGAAGATACTTTAGAGTATTAAAAGATAACTTAGAACGACCAGATTTAATTATCGTGGATGGTGGTTTAGGGCAAATCCATGCTGCCAAGGAAATTATTGATAGTCTTTATTTACCAATTATGGTAGTAGGATTAAAAAAAGACGATAGACATACAACGAATGCTTTACTAACAGACGAGAGAGAATATGATATTGATAAAAAAAGTAATGTATTCTATTTACTAGAAAGAATGCAAGATGAAGTTCATGAATTTACTATTAACTACCATAAACAAATTCGTAGTAAAGGTTCCTTGGAAAGCGTACTAGATCCAGTATCTGGTATTGGAGACAAGAGAAAGAAACAACTACTTAGAAAATATAAGACAGTAACTGCTTTAAAAAAATTAACAGTAGAAGAATTACAAGAAATATTGCCAGAGAAGGTGGCTGTTGAATTATATGAATATTTACAAGCTTATGATAGGTCTTGACAAAAATATTAGAAAATATATAATAGCATCTATTGGAGGTTAATAATGACTTATACACAGATATGCGACGAGTATGAAGGAAAATGGCGTATTTCTAATCATGCTATTTTCCATAAATTTTTAGAAGAATTTTCTGCCATTAGTGGAATAGACTTGAGCGAATTAGCAGAAACTTATGGAGTAGAAAAAACAGACTATACTAATTTATTTTGGATTTTACATAGTTATCTTTTTAATCATAAACCAGAAATGATACCAAGTTTTTATCAGCAATTAGAAACATATCATTTTAATTTAAACAATGATTATATATCATTAGTAAGATTAGTTGGTCATAATACGGAAGATAGATTAACGCCTGCTGTAAGAAATTTTTTAATGCGAGCACCTTTTATTGATGACGTAAGTGACTCAAATGGTAAGATTACGATTCATAGTGAAAAAGCAGGAGATATTTCTTTTTATTCTACTATGCGATATTTTTCTGAAGATTTTTTAATTCGTTATCTTTTAAAGAATTTCCCAACAATAGAAGAATGCCATAATATTTCTTGGAAACTAACAAAAAAATTACCAGGTTCTACTCTTGTTACTTCACTTGTTCCAATGCTCTTTGAAGGTACACATTATCATACTGTTGTAAGAGATGCATCTGGATTCATTGTAGATGCTGCTAATGGAGTAGTTTATGAAGAGAGGGATTTTCATAGACTATTTCAAGATGAAATCGTATCAGAAACAAAACATGGGGATTTAGAACAATGTCTATCTGAAACTAGTTTAATGGAAGGTAGAAGTTATGCCTCTGCCTTGGTATTAGCGCTTCATAATCAAAAGAAGAAATTATAAAAACATAATTTCTTTTAATTTGCAAATTTTTGAAAACATGATATAATAAACCTCTGTTAAAGGGGAGGTTATTATGACAACTACAATTGAAAATAATTCTATTACTTCATTATTATTGTTATTAGAAGGTGAATCATTACCAAAATCTAAAGTATTAGATGTTAGTAATATGGTTGCTGAAAAGACATTAGAAATAATAGAGGGAAATGAACAAGCTAATGCATTATTTATAGCAGAAAAAAAACTAATAGGAGAACGTGGAAATAGTAAGGAAAACTATTTAATTAGAGATGATGTCACTGTAAATGAAATTTTAGAATCTTATTTTAGAGGAATTATTGAAAAAAATAATTTTCGAAGACTATCAGATAGTTATTCTATTTCTGAATTAATGTTAATGTTAGGAACTTTTGCCCATTTAATGGAGGCTAGAAATAAAGGTTTTGAAGATGCGAGAGCTACCTCTATAAAAATTAGAGTTCAAAAGCTTTTAAATAGATTTAGAAGAAAAAAAGCAGATAATCAAGGGGAAGATTTAAATTTTCTAGAAAATATTGTTGCTACAACAAAGGCTAGTGAAGAACGTATGATTTCTTATATGCAAGATCAAGTAACTGTTATAACAAAAACTATTTTAGAAAAAATGGGTAGTAATTTTGGCCTTGCTACAAGAAGACAGTTAGAGGGTATTTGCACTTCTTCTTATGAATTATGTAGTATGGGTACTGCTTTAAGTCATTATTTTAAAGAAAGGGATACACAATTCCCACCAATTCATACAGATGTTGCTTTAATGGATGCTTGTGGAGAACGTTCACCTAAATTATATTCTGTATTAGAACCAGTAACAGAATCGCCAATGGAAAAGAAAAAAGGGACAAAATAGTCCTTTTTTTGTTTCATATTATGCCTATGTTTTTGCATACAATTATGATATAATGATGTTATAAGGAAGTGATGAAATGAGAGTAGTCATAAGTGCTGGTGGAACAGGGGGGCATATTTATCCTGCCCTAGCAATAGTCCATAAAATACAGGAAAAAGAACCAAATAGTGAGTTTTTATATATAGGTACTCATAATAGAATGGAAAAAGATATTGTACCAAAGGAAGGAATTCCATTTCGTTCTATTGAAGTATATGGGTTTAATAGAAAACAGCTTTGGAAAAATTTTAAGGTAATCAGTTGTCTTTATAAATCTAAGAAAAAGTGTGTGAAGTGGTTAAAGGAATTTAAACCAGATGTTGTAATTGGAGTAGGAGGATATGTTACTGTACCAGTACTATCTGCAGCTCATAAGTTAGGAATTAAAACATTTTTGCATGAACAGAACAGTGTGCCAGGAAAGGCTAATTTATCGCTTTCTTCCCACACAGATTTAATTGGTGTTTCCTTTAAATCATCTATGAGTAGTTTTCCAAAAGAAAAAACCATTTTTACTGGGAATCCTTGTAGTGAAGATGCATTAAAAAAGTTACCAATGAAGAAATCAGAATTAGGATTGGATGAAAAGAAAAAACTAGTTCTTATTGTGATGGGATCTCTAGGGGCTAGTAGTGTCAATGAAGTATTAAAAAAAGCTTTGCCAATGGTAGAAAAAGAACCTTATCAATATTTATTTGTTACAGGAAAAAAAGATTATGATGAAATTTCTAAATATGCATTTCCTAAAAATGTTAAGGTAGTGCCTTATATTGATAATATGACTCGAATTATGAAAAATACAGATTTAATTGTTACTAGAGCTGGTGCTTCTACATTAAGTGAGATTATGGCTTTATCAATACCATCTATTTTAATTCCAAGTCCATATGTTCCAAATAATCATCAATATAAAAATGCAATGGATTTAGTGAATGCTAATGCTGCGCTTATGATAGAAGAAAAAGATTTGACTCCAGAAATTTTGTTAGAAAAAATAAATGAGGTATTAACTTCTAGAAAAAAACAAGAAGAAATCAAGTGCAATTTATCAAAAATGGGAGTTCCTGATAGTGCAACAATTATTTATCAAGAAATTCAAAAATTAATAGAGGGAAAAAGATAATATGAATATAATAAGAGAAATTGAGAATTTGGATATTGGTAGTATTTCTGAAAATATTCCATTAAAAGATTATACAACATATCAATTGGAGGGAACTGCTTTAGGTTTAGCTATCCCAAAAGATGTTGAAGGCTTAATCATTCTTTTAAAATATTTAAGGGAAAATAATATTAAACATAAAATTTTAGGAAAAGGTTCTAATTTGATTTTTAATACATCTTTTTATAATGGTATTTTAATTAAATTAGATGCATTAGATGAACTAGAGATAAAAGGAAATGTCCTACGCGTAGGTGCAGGCTATTCTCTTACTAAGTTATCCAATAGAATTTCTAGATTAGGATATACAGGAATGGAATTTGCAACTGGAATACCAGGAACAGTGGGTGGTGCAATTTTTATGAATGCAGGAGCCTATAAAAGTGATATGGGATATATTGTAAAAAGTGTTAAAGTATTAACACCCCGTTATAGAGTAATTGAAATGACAAATTATGAATTAGATTTTCATTATCGAACTTCATTTTTGCAAAAACATCCAGATTATATTTGTTTAGAAGCAACTTTTCTTTTAAAAAAGGGAAATGTAGAGGAGATTATGCAATTAATTGAAGATAGAAAAAAAAGAAGAGTAGAAACTCAGCCCTTAGAATATCCATCTGCTGGTTCTGTTTTCAGAAATCCAGAAGGGGATTATGCAGGTAGATTGATAGAAGAAATTGGATATAAGGGACATGCTATTGGTGATGCTATTGTTAGTGAAAAACATGCTAACTTTATCATTAATAAGGGGCACGCTAAAGGTGAAGAAATAAAGAAGTTAATAGTAGAAATACAAGAAAAAGTAAGAGAAAAATATGGGGTAGAACTAAAGGTTGAACAAGAATTTGTAGAATAGGTGATAGTGTGATAACTTCTAAAAAGAAATCAAATGCGAAAAAAAATTCTAAGAAAAAAGTAAATCAAAAACCAGTAAAGTCTAGAGTTGCAGTTAAAAATGCAAGAGAGAAAGAACTGAAAGAAAAGAAAAGAAAAATTAAATTTCGAAATGTTTTTTTAGTCATGCTAATATCTGCTATTATTGCTCTAATTAGTTACTTATTATTGCAAGTTCCAATTGGCTCAATAGTAATTATTGGTAATAATAAGATTAGTGATCAAGAAATTATCAATATTTCAGGAATTCGTACTTATCCTAGTACACTTAGAACTCCTAGTTCTATCATAAAGAAGAGATTGGAACGAAATGATTTAGTTTTATCTGCTAAAGTAGAAAAGAAAAAGTTATTAACTCAAGTAGTGATTACAGTTATTGAAAACAAGCCATTATTCTTTTATCAACCAGAGAACAAAGTCGTATTACAGGATGGCAAAAAAGTAGATGGAATTTTTAAAGTTCCAATTGTTTTGAATCAGATACCAGAGGATGTCTATGAACGATTTTTAAAGAAAATGATAGATGTTCCAGAGGATGTTTTAAGAAAAATATCAGAGATTCGTTATTATCCAAGCGATGTTGATAAAGAACTTTTTTTAATGAGTATGAATGATGGAAATTATGTTTATGTAACATTGCCACGATTCGAAAGAATCTATCGTTATTTAGAATATGTAGAATCTTTTGGCAATAAAAAAGGAATCTTACATTTAGATAGCGGAGATTATCTAGAAATCTTAGAGGAAAATTAACTTCCTCTTTTCTTATTTTTATGTATAATTTTTTTTACATTTTTGAAAATTTATAGTATAATATATTGTAGATTATAGGAGATGGTTGTATGAAGCATGTTTATACTAGTGTTGATATTGGTTCAGATAGTATAAAAGTAGTTGTATGTGAACTTTTTCAGAATAAACTTAACTTGCTTGCTGCCTCTTCTTATAAGTCTAGAGGTATAAAAAAAGGATTAATTACAAATGTTGAGGAAGCAAGCTCTTGTGTTAGGGAAGCTATTCAAGATGTAGAAGCAATGCTTGGAATTAGGATTAAAAGGGTAATAGCATCCATTCCTTCATATTTTGCTGAATATTCTATTGTTAAAGCAGAGATGCCTTTAATTGATGAGAATATTGGAGTAACACATGAAGATGTTTCTGAGGTATTGTCAAGAGCTGTTGCTTCCAAAGAATTAGGTGAACGAGAGTTTGTAACTGCACTTCCAGTTGATTTTAAAATAGATGACAAAACAGTAAAAGAGCCTATTAATTGTATGGGCGCTAATATTGGAGTAAGAGCTATTTTAGTAACAACTCCTAAGAAAAATGTATATTCTGTTATTTCTTTATTAGAAAGTTTAGGAATTGAAGTAGTAGACATATCTATTAATAATATAGGGGATTTATATTCTTTCAAGAATAAAGACATTGATCAAAAAATAGGAACTATTATTAATATAGGAAGTGAAACAACCTCCATCGCTTTATATAATAGAGGTGTTATTGTAAAAAGTTCTATTATCAATATGGGCGGAAAAAATGTTGATAGTGACATTGCTTATATGTATAAAACTGATTTGCAAACTGCAAACAAACTAAAACATTCCTTCGCATTAGCGCATAAAAGAAATGCGAATGTAAGTGATACTTATGAAATTTCTACAACAGTAGATAAATCGTTGAAAGTAAATCAGTTTGAGGTATCAGAAATTGTTTCATCAAGATTAGAAGAAATTTTAAATCTCGTGAAAAAAGAGCTCAATATATTGACAACCAAGCAAATTGATTATATGATAATAACGGGAGGTACAAGTAATATGGACGACATTGAGTATGTTGCATCACAAGTTTTAGGTAAAAATGTAAGCATAGGAAATGTTAAGTTACTTGGTATACGCAATAACAAATATTCATCATGTGTAGGTAATATTGTTTACTTTATTAGTAAATTAAAATTAAGTGGAAAGAACTATTCAATGATTAGTAACGAGGATGCATCATCACTCGCAACCGTTAGAAAAAGTTCATTGGAATCAGCTAATGATAGCATGTTGGGAAAAATATTTGGATATTTTTTTAACGAATAATAGGAGGATATAAAATATGTTTGGATTAGAAATGGATCAAATAGCAAAAATAAAGGTCATCGGTATTGGTGGTGGTGGAAATAACGCCGTTAATCGAATGATAGATTCAGGAGTAAAAGGGGTAGAGTTTATTGTAGCAAACACAGACCTTCAGGTTCTAAATGTTTCAAAAGCTCCTACAAAAATTCAAATTGGAGAAAGTTTAACTGGTGGTAGAGGTGCTGGTGCAAAGCCAGATATTGGAAGAGAAGCTGCCTTAGAAAGTAAAAAAGAAATTGAAGAGTCTTTAAGAGGCGCAGATATGGTTTTTGTAACTTGTGGTATGGGTGGTGGAACAGGAACTGGAGCAGCTCCAGTTGTTGCTCAAATTGCTCAGGAGTTAGGAGCTCTTACTGTAGGTATTGTAACTAAACCATTCTCTTTTGAAGGTAAAAAAAGAATGGAACAAGCTATTGCTGGTTTAGAAGAATTAAAGAAAAATGTAGATACTCTTATCGTTATTCCAAATGATAGATTAAGAGAGATTATTGATAAGCAGACTCCATTATTAGATTCTTTCAAAGAAGTAGATAATGTATTACGTAGAGGTGTTCAATCTATTTCCGATTTAATAGCAGTAGCAGGATTAATTAACCTTGATTTTGCCGATGTTAAAACAGTTATGGAAAAACGTGGAAGCGCTTTAATTGGTATTGGAATTGGTGTAGGTGAAAATAGAGCTACAGAAGCTGCTCGTCAAGCAGTATCAAGCCCACTTTTGGAAACTAGTATTAGTGGTGCTACTGATGCTATCATCAATGTAACTGGTGGTAATAATTTAACCTTATTTGAAGTTGAAGAAGCAAATGAAGTCATTCGTACAAGTGCTAATACAGATATGAATACAATTTTCGGAGCTGTTATTAATGAAAATTTAGCTGATGAAATTATTGTAACTGTTATTGCTACTGGATTTGATCAAGATACAGAGCCTTTATATCATTCTTATACAAAACCAGAGACACCAGTGGTTACTAGACATGAAGAAACTGAAAATGATGATTCAGATGATGATGATGACATTATCCCATCTTTCTTAAAAAAGAGAGGATTTTAGTTAAAAATAATAAAGTAAATAAAAAACGACATATTTAGTAGTCGTTTTTTTTTATAATGTTAATGGTGATATGATGAAAGTGTATATTGATTTACTACTCATTTTTAATTTTTTTATTGATTTATTACTTTTGATGAGTGTTTCTTTGATTCTTCGAAGAAAAGTTGACTTTTACAGATTATGTTTAGCTGCTTTTATAGGCAGTTTTAGTGTTTTAATTCTATTTTTTCCAATAAATAATTTTATTTTATTATTTCTTAAATTGGGGCTTAGTATTCTTATGATTATCAGCGCCTTTTCTTATAAATCAATTTCTTATTTTATAAAGAATTTGGGATATTTTTATTTTTCAAGCATAATATTAGGAGGAATAGTCTATTTGTGGAATACAACTTTTTCTTTTGAAGGTCTTAATTCTTCTTTTATTTCTAATAGTTATCAATTAAACTTTTTTGGTCTTATTTTGTTGTCACCAATTTTTATTGCATACTATGTCCGAAAAATGAAAGGTATGCAGGAACAATATCAATTCTATAAATCTATATCCTTTTTAGTGAATGATAAAAAAATAGAAGGAGTAGGGTTCTGTGATAGTGGAAATACTTTATCTTATAAAAGAATACCAGTGATTTTGGCTAGTAAAGAAAAAATTAAAGAGTCATTATCAACCTTTTTTCTTCCATATCAAACTGTTCATGGCATGGGACTATTAAAATGTTTTTTTGTTAATGAGGTATGGATAGAAGGAGAAAACTGGAAAAAGGTAATTATCGGAATTATGGACGAGAGTATTAAACTAGATGGGATTGATTTTTTATTGCATAATACAATGATAGGAGATCGTTATGATAAAAAAAATATGGCAGTTTCTTAAAAAGATATTTATAAAACCAATTTATTTTGTAGGAAGTTTGGACAAATTACCAGAACCTTTATCAAAAGAGGAAGAAGCGGTTTATATTCAAAGAGGTGACGAGGAGTCAAAAGCAAAACTTATTGAGCATAATTTAAGACTAGTAGTGTTTTTAGCTAAAAAATATGAAAATACAGGAATAGATTTGGAAGATTTAGTAAGTATTGGTACTATTGGTCTTATTAAAGGAATCAATACTTACAATATGGATAAAAATATTAAACTTGCAACTTATGCATCAAGATGCATCGACAATGAAATATTAATGTTTTTAAGAAAGAATAAAAAACGTAGGAGTGAGGTGAGCTTTGAGGATAGTTTAAGCTTTGATAGTGAGGGAAATGAGCTTCATTTAGAAGATATTTTAGGAACAGATGAAGATATCGTAACTCGTGGATTGGAGGAAGAAACTGAGAAAAAATTAATGTATGAAGAAATAGAAAAATTAAGTAAACGAGATAAAGAAATTATGGTTTTAAGATATGGTTTACATAACAGAGAAGAAATGACGCAAAAAGAAGTAGCAAACGCATTAGGAATTAGTCAATCTTACATTTCACGTATCGAGAAAAAAGTGATTAGTAGATTAAAATATTTATATAAGTGAAAAAAGGAGAGAAAATTAGGAAAAATCTCTTTTTTTATTGACATGGCTTTTTTGAAATCGGTATAATGAATATAGATGATGATAGTAGTCATCTTCAGGGAGGTTTTATGGAAAAGAAGAATGTTTTTGTCATGCTCATTGTTTCTATTGTAATAACTATGGGCGTAGCGTTGTATTGTATTTTCTTTGGAAACCAATATGCAGTAATCTTTGATTCTAATGGAGGAACAAATGTTGAAAAGCAATTTGTTCAAGTAGGAGATACTGCAATTGAGCCAGAGGATCCAGTACGCGAAGGATATCAATTTGTAGAATGGCAATTGAATGGTAAGAAGTATGATTTTAGAGAAAAAGTAAAGAAAAAAATTACTTTGGTAGCGCATTGGAGAAAAGTGATGGACGCAAGTGAGTTAATCTATAAAGTTATCTTCGATAGTAACGGGGGAACAAAAATAGATGACCAAGAAGTATTAGCGGGAGAGAGTGCTAATAAGCCTACAGATCCAGTTAAGGAAGGTTATACTTTTGAAGGATGGTTTAGTGGAGATTATAAGTTTGATTTCTCTAAAAAGATTTTAAAGGATACTACTTTAACAGCACAATGGAAGAAAAATGATTCTAAAAAGGAAGAAACTGACCAAAAAGAAGAAAAGCCATCAAAAGATGATAATCAAAAAGAACCAGAAAAAAAGCCAAGTGATAATATATCAAAAGAATTAAAGGTAGGAGATAGAGTAAAAATAATAGGCGAATATGCTGAGAGTTCTACTTCTACTAAAGCTAGACATCGTAGAGCTATCGGATGGCAAAGAGTTGTTTTGAAAATTTATGAAGGTAGAGAGTATCCATATCGTGTTGGAAATGATACTGGAACAACAGGTTTTTTTAAGGCAGAGTCATTAGAAAAAATTGATTAATAAGAAGTTCAGATAACTGAACTTTTTTCTTTCTATTTTATGCAAAATATGGTATTATGTAGTAGTTAAGGATGTGATGGCATGTTAATGGCAAGTAATATTGGATTACGTTATGGAAAAAGAATTTTATTTGATAATGTAAATTTAAAATTTGAAAATAATAATTGTTATGGTTTAATTGGAGCAAATGGTGCTGGAAAGAGTACCTTTTTAAAAATTTTAAGTGGAGAAGTAGATTCTACTAGCGGTGAAGTTATTATTGGTAAAGGTGAAAGAATGTCTTTTCTTGTACAGAATCATAATGCTTATGATGATTATAATGTTCTAGACACTGTTATTATGGGTGATCAAGAACTTTATGATATTCGTACAGAGAAAGATGCTTTATATATGAAGGAGGACTTCACGAATGAAGATGGGATTAGAGCTGGTATTTTAGAAGATTTATTCTTAAAGAAAAACGGTTGGCAAGCAGATGCAGATGCAGCAGTATTATTAGATGGATTAGGAATAGAGGCTTCTCTTCATAATAAAATGATGAGGGATTTAAAAGAAGCTGATAAGGTAAAAGTAATGCTTGCTCGTGCTTTATTCGGAGAACCAGATATTCTATTATTAGATGAACCTACTAATGGTTTAGATTTAGATAGCAAGAGTTGGTTGGAAGAATTTTTAATCGATTTTAAAAATACAGTTATTGTTATATCACATGATCGTTACTTTTTAAATAAAGTATGTACGCATATGGTAGATATAGATTATGAGAAAATGACAATGTTTGCTGGTAATTATGATTTTTGGTATCAATCTAGCCAATTAATTCAAAAGCAAATGAGAGACTCTAATAAAAAGAAGGAAGAAAAAATTGCAGAATTACAGGACTTTATTCGTAGATTTAGTGCAAATGCATCTAAGTCAAAACAGGCAACTAGTAGAAAAAAATCGTTAGAAAAAATTGTACTTGATGATATTAAACCATCTAGTAGAAGATATCCATTTATTCAATTTGAGCCTGAACGTTTGCTAGGAAAAGAAGTTATTCAAATAGATTCTGTATCAAAAATAATAGATGGCGTTGAAGTATTAAAAAATATGCGTCTTACATTAAAGCCTGGTGATAAAATTGCTTTAATTGGAAATAATGAAATTGCAAAAACTGCTTTATTGGAGATTTTAGCAGGTATCTCTACTCCTGATAGTGGAACTGTAAAGGTAGGAACCACTGTTATTTCATCATATTATCCTAAAAAGAATGATGATTATTTTAATGTAGATAAGGATATGGTAGAGTGGTTAAGAGAATATTCTCCAGTAAAAGAAGATGCATTTGTAAGAGGCTTTTTAGGTAGAATGTTATTTAGTGGAGAAGAAGCTTTAAAGAAAGTAAATGTATTATCGGGTGGGGAGAAAGTACGCTGTATGTTATCTAAAATGATGCTAGAGCATGGCAATTTGTTGTTGTTAGATGAACCTACCAATCATTTAGATATGGAATCTATTACTTCTTTAGATGAGGGATTATCTAAATTTCAAGGATGCATTGTATATGCGACTTATGATCAGCATTTAATTGAGACAATAGCGAATCGTATTATTGAAATTCATGAGGATGGAAGTTATACAGATAAAGAAATGACTTATGAGGAATATTTAAAAAAGTATGGAAAATAAATTTTTCTTACAAAATAGCATTGAAAAAATAGAGAATGAAAAAAGCAGTTTTTTTCTAGATCCAAAAGAAAAAGAATTTGTTATAGCAAGATTGCGAAAAAAACATATTCCTTATCAAATTTATTCTCCCTATGAAGAAGCAGAAAAAGTACTTCTTTATAATGGTGATTTTCCAGAGATAGAACTATTAGAATTGGTTTCAAAAAAACTTCTTGAGCATAGAGCTATTTTAGGCACTTTATTTGCTCATCAGATATTACCACACTTTTATAGTGATATTATGATTACAGATACTACTCATTATTTAGTAGCATTAAAACCTGTTGCTACTTATTTAAAAAATCACGTTAGAGAAATAGGAAGAATACCAGTAGAATTTATCAAAAAAGATATTTCATCCTTAGATAATTATCATCCCAGTTATGAAGCTTTGATTTTACATGTAAGTAGTTTAAGAATTGATATGATTATTTCTAAACTAACAAAGCAAAGTAGAAAAAAAGTAGAAGAAATTATACAAGGTAAAGAAGTGTTTCTAAATTATGAGGAAGTAACTAAAAAAGATATTTTGGTAAAAGAAGGAGATGTTTTTTCTATACGAAGACATGGTAAATACTGTTTTACTGAAATACGTTATCAAAATAAAAAAGGGAATATGGATATAGAAATTTTAAAATATAAATAAAAGCCAAGCATTAATTCTTGGCTTTTAATTTTATAAAAAAAAGAAAGTATATACTTTCTAATTCTTGCTTTTATCACGAGTAGTAATTTCAATACCAATATGGTGTTCTTCTTCAGGACCTAAGTAGTAATAAATAACGAAAGAACAAATGCAAGCTACTACAAATAATAAAATATATTTTAAAGCACCTTTCATAATTCCTCCTATATTAATCTTAACTCTTGGTCTGTATAAAATTTATGTTTTGGATCAATTCTATCATAAAATAAAATTCCATCTAGATGGTCAATTTCATGCTGGAAGGCAAGAGAAAGTTCCTCTCTGGCTCTCACTCTAATTTTATTACCTTCCATATCAAATCCTTCTACAGTTACTCTAGCATATCTTTTTACATGTCCTTCTACATCTCTATTAACGCTTAAACAACCTTCGCCTTCTTCAGCTGCAATCATTTCATTAGAATAACTGATAATTTTAGGATTAATTACAATATAATTATCAAATTTTCCGTCTTCTACTTCATGAACGATAACAATAATTCTTTTTAGTAATCCAAGTTGAGGAAAAGCTAGTCCCATACCAGGACGTAAGTCATACTTTTTTTCAAATTTTTCAATTTGGCTATAAGTCAATTCTTGAATACTTCGTTCAATTAAATCTCTATCTTCCTCTGTTAATGGAAAAGTTGCTTCTTTACTTTTCATGCGTAATAATTTTTCTTTTTCATCTAAGATATTTAATTTTTTAAATTCTTTTTCGCTTCTCATAAACTCACTTCCAACAGAACTATTATAGCAAATAACTATTTAAAAAGCAAAGAAAAAAGAAGTTTCCTTCTATCTTCTTGGACCTGAGCCATTATTATCAAAAGCACGCGCTCCTATTACGATAACTAAAAGAATGAATAATACTAAAATAATGGCAGCACCATATCCAGCGCCATACCCATTTCCGCTATTGTTGCAGCAACCGCTACTTTGAACGCCAGGGTATCCACCGTATCCTTGATATCCACCGTAGTAATACATATAAACCTCCTAACTATTCAATATATCATATTGTTCTTTTAATACTTTGTTCATGACGAATAACTATTTTTTTCTATTAAATCGTTTGTCAAATATAGGATAATATGATATCATAGTATATGAGAAAAGATAGAAAAGGTGATATCGATGTTCGGAAAAATTAAAAGAACTTTTGAAGATATGGATAAAGTATTATTACTATTGATGGTATTTCTTAGTATCTTTGGTCTTTTCAATATTGTATCCGCTTCTAGTCGTGAGGCAGTAGTGGCAATGGACAGATCTGTATATTTTTATTTTTATAGACATCTTATTATTCTAATTGGTGGATTTATTGCCTTTTTAATTATTACAAATGTGGAAACTAAACATTATTATAAATTTGTTCCGATTCTTTTTCTTGGTGTTGTAGGGCTAAATATCTTTGTAATTCTACAAGGAACTTTCACAAGAGGGGCTTCTAACTGGATTCCACTAGGTTTTTTTAAATTGCAGCCGAGTGAGATTGCTAAGCCAATTTTAATTGCTGCGTTAGCTCTTGTTGTAGAGATATCGTGGAAAAGACTTAGAAATCCTAAAGTAGATCATAAAAAGTTAATACTTTTACTTTGTTCTGTAGGATTAATTCTTCCAGCTATTGTATTTTGTCAAAAAGATTTAGGAACAGCGCTTATTCAAGCATCAATTTTTGGCGTTGTTTATTTATTAAGTCCTATTATACCAAAAGAAAAGTGGAGAATAGCTGGTGGTGTAGTGGCAGTTATTGCGTTTGCTTTACTTGCTGTTTATGCAGTTACTGGAAGAGTACTATCTGAAAAACAAATGGAACGTTTCAATTATTTTAATCCTTGTTCTAAATATTCAGGAACGGGGTATCAAGTATGTAATGCTTATATAGCTATCAATTTAGGAGGATTAAATGGTGTAGGAATAGGAAAGAGCACCCAAAAGTACTCTTATATTCCAGAAGCACATACAGATATGGTATTTGCAATATTTGCTGAAGAGTATGGCTATTTTGCTGGTATCGGTTTATTAATTTTATATGCCATTATATTGTATAGAATTTTAATGCTCTCTAGTAGAGCTAATACAATAAGAGGAAAATATATGTGTTTAGGAGTAGCTACTTATATATTTGCCCATATATTTGTAAATTTAGGTGGAATGTTTGGAATTATTCCTTTAACAGGTGTACCACTTCCATTTTTAACTTATGGAGGAAGTTTTACTCTATCATTGTTAGCAGCATTAGGAATCGTTCAAAGAATACATATTGAAACTAAACGATATAAAATTAAATTTTAGGGGGATTTATGGATAATAAGTTAAGCTTTATAGAAGAGCAAATGGATGCATGTAGTAATCTATCAGTAGCAGAACAAAAAACTATTTTAGAACCTCTTTTTAATGAAATTTATGAAGAGATTAAATTAAGCGAAGTAGGCATTCCAACGTTACTTAGGATATCACAGTTAGAAAATAAACTAAGTATTCGTATGCTTGATATTACACCTAAAGTAGAAGCTTCTTTAGATCGTAATAAAAGAGAATATTTACTAGAACAAATTGTATATTACACCAGAAAAAAAGCACAGGATAACTATAACTGCAACATAATTCATGATAGCTTACGTACAAGAAGTTTAGAATTTTCTAATTTATTATCTGAAAATGCGAAAGGCTTGCAAGTACCTACTACTATAATTGATTTAGGTAGTCACTTTCACTTCCCATATCCTCATTATGTGGTGATTACTTATATAGAAAATGAATTCTATTTACTGGATTGCACTTATCAACAGTTTTTCATGTTAGGTTATAATTTCAAAAATAGATATTATGAGCATCCATCTTATACAAGAACTTGCGAGATAGGTGGAAGAATGATAGATAATCGAAAAGAAAGTGCAGTAAAGCTAATTAGAGAAGGGTATTTGCTAGTAAAATCGGAAGATTTTAAAAACTACTGTGATGCTTGTTCAGAATTTGGCAATGTAGAAAAAAAAGAAAATAGCATTTCATACCTAAAAGATTTATTAAGAACAATAGAAAGAAGTAGTGATAAAAATGACCGTATACTGGTATCCAAAATGCAGTACTTGTAAGAAGGCTATCACATATTTAGACAATAAGAATATTTCTTACGAATTAAAAAATATAAAAGAAGAAATTCCTACAACTGAAGAAATTACCAAGTGGGTAAAGTCATATTCTATTCCTATCAAAAAATTATTTAATACGAGTGGATTAGTTTATAAAGAATTAAATTTAAAAGAGAAATTAGATAGCTATACTTTAGAGGAGCAAATAGATTTACTTTCTAGTAATGGTATGCTTATTAAAAGACCAATTTGTGTTTTAGATAATGATTTATTGATTGGATTTAAAGAAGCGAAGTGGCAAGAAGTATTAGGTGATAAAAATGCATGATAAAACAAATGATGAAGAAACAAAAAAACAAGTAAATAATGATATCAATCAGTATTTTAATTTAGATACCATTGGTCTAGAAGATTTAGATAAGAAAATTAGTGAGATAAAATTAGATAATAAAATGGAAGATGAGAATTAAAAACGAGGTGTAGAAATGCTGCAAGAAGAAATAAATGAATTATATATAATTTGTACAAGTGGAACTTTAAGCAACATGATGGAGAATAAAAGTTTATTTCAAAAATTTTTTAGGCATTTTTTAGAATGTATTAATTTAGAATGCTTTACATTTTCTAATGAAAGTATCTTGAATGAACAAACTTTTCCTATTTTGGAAATTATGCTAAATCATCCTGAAATTATAGAATATGAGTATTGTATCAGTGATATTTTAGATGCTATAAGATTCAAACAAGAAAAAAGATGTTGGAAGATTAGTCAAGCAAAAAGTCCTGAATTAAATGATATAGATTTATTATTACAAGAATGTTCTATGTATCAAAAAGTTTTAAAAATGGTAGAAGGTTCTAGTATTTGCATGAACTCATCAAATAGTATTATTAAAAGTAGCGTTAATAAATTTAGAGAGTCACAAATATATATTTATTATTTAGATTCATTGACAAAAATCTTAGGGGATAATTATTTATTAATAGATAAAGAAAAAGCAAATTATATTATATCTTTACTAGATATAGATAGTTGGCTTAAAGAGTTAGAACAAAATGAGTCTGTGTTAGGTAGAGATCTTATAACAAAATATATTAGAAGAGTTTTATCAGTTAAAGAACTTATTTCGGAAGATGAAGTAGCTAATGATTCTGTTGTTAGGGCTATTCTTCATAACGAATTGAGAGATAAAAAATTATTAAAAAGTCTGTTTACCTATTTAAAGGTGGCTAAATTATTTAGTCTTTTTGATTATAAAATTGAAAATTTAATCCAGTTCATAAGAACTATTGATTATGCTGATAAAGCATTTCAATTGGAGCTATTATCAGTAGTAGTAAATAGATGTCTTAATGAGGATTATTTTACCTGTTTACTTCCAATTTATTATGATAAATTGAACTTAGATGATGATATTTCCTTAATTTTAGATGAAAATTTAAAGAAAGAATTAATTCATTTAATTGAGAAAGGAAATGCTATGGGATACCCAGAAATTGAGTTTGCAATAGAATCTGGTGCAACTGATAAAAATTTTCTTTGCAATTGTATGTTTTTTTCTGATTCCAGAAAAGATATTGCTATGAAAAGAATGAATGAACTTGGTATGTTAAAAAAAGAAACCTTTGCAGTTACTATTTCTCCTAATGACTCCGATTTAGATAAAATTAGTAAACTAGAAAGTTATAATTTAACAGGGCGAGTAATAGAACAGGAAATAGCAATAGATTTACTAAGCAAGTATTTTCACCATCAAATTCATTTAGATATAGAAGCTATGAAAGCGATTGTTAGATCAATCATCACATATGTAACTACAGGAAAGGGAGTAAAAGGACTTTCTGTACATTTTGGAGATTTTAAAAGTTATGGTGGTTTTTATTCTAGTAAAGAGAATGCCATTTCTATTGATATTTACTTGATTGAACGTTTTTTAGACACTTCTAAAAAAATGGAAGATAGACTTTATTTGTTTTCAATTATGTTTCATGAAATGAGGCATGCTTTACAAAATGAAAAGATAGAGAATAATCAATTTGATTTTTTTTCTTATTTTGCTCTTAAAGAGAGAATTATCAGAGAATACGATCCAGAGTACTATGAAGAAAATTATAAGAGGATTTTAATAGAAATAGATGCAAGACAAGCGGAATCTCTTGATACAATAGAGTTTTTTAAAGATAAACTTCCTGATTTAGCGGATGTAATGAGGATTATTTCTCAAAAAAATGTAGAAAAATATGATGATTATAATTATGGTAGTAAAGTTTATTTTGCCTCTCAAAACGAATATCCTGTAGAGTTTATTTTTGATAAAATTGTTAGTCTTCATCCATCTTTGGTAAAAGATTTTCCAATTTTTCAATTAGAATATACTGAGGATGGAAATCTTAAACCTATGGAGGAATTAGAATCTAGTAATGAAGATAATATAGAACTTATTAATGAATTAAAAAAAAGAAGAGGAGATTTAGCAAAAATATTATAGATTAGTATAAATATACTTGCTTATTTTTCTAATTTGTTGTATATTATATCCAGTACTTGTTCTTGGACTTTAGAGTCTCCGACTTTTGTCTAGGAAGAAGCATATAGTGTAAGAAAGGAGAATAAATTATGGCTTTAACAAAAGAAAGAAAAGCAGAGTTAGTTAAAAAATTTGGAAAAGATGCTAATGATACAGGATCTATTGAAGTACAAATTGCAATTTTAACTGATGAAATTAATACTTTGACTGAACATTTTAAAGAACATCCAGGTGATCATCATTCAAAAAGAGGATTACTTAGAAAAGTTGGTCAAAGAAGAAGCTTATTAAACTATTTAATTAAAAACGATGTTACAAGATATCGTGCTGTAGTTAAAGAATTAGGCTTAAGAAAATAACAATTTAAGGAAAAAAACAAAGACACTCTTTTTTGGGTGTCTTTTATGTGAAAAAAGACTATTCGATATTCATTATTTATGGTATGATAGATATAACCTACTAGGAAGGAAAGTGTAGTATGAAAAAAGTATATGAATTAGATTTTAGAGGGAGAAAATTAGTAGTAGAACATGGGGAACTAGCAAAACAAGCACATGGTTCTGTGTTAGTTCGCTATGGAGATACTGTTATATTAAGTACAGTAGTAGTTAGTAAAACTGCCAATGTATTATCAGATTTCTTCCCATTAATGGTTTTATATCAAGAAAAATTATATTCTGTTGGTAAAATTCCAGGAGGATTTATTAAGAGGGAAGGTAGACCAACAGAAGCTGCAACATTAGCTGCTCGTATGATCGATAGACCAATGAGACCATTATTTCCAGAAAACTTTAGAAATGAAGTACAGATTGTTAATACAGTATTAAGTGTAGATCCAGATAACTCTCCAGAGATGACAGCAATGTTTGGTTCTTCTCTTGCAACTTCTATTTCTAAAATTCCATTTGAAGGACCAATCGCAGGTGTTAAGGTTGGTAGAGTAAATGGAGAATTTATTATTAATCCAACAACAGAACAAGCAGAAGAGTCTGATATAGAACTTACTGTTGCGGGAACAAAAGAAGCTATTAACATGGTAGAAGCAGGTGCTAAAGAAGTATCTGAAGAAGATATGTTAAAAGCATTAATGTTTGGTCATGAAGCTATTAAAGAATTAATTGCTTTTGAAGAGAAGATTATTGCTGAAATTGGAATCGAAAAGATGGAATATGATGTCTTAGAGATTACAGATGAATTAAAATCTGAAGTAACTGCACTATGCTCTGAAGATTTAGATAAGGCATTACGTATTAAAGATAAATTAGAAAAATATGCAGCAATCGATGAAATAAAAGAAAAAGTAGTTGCTAAATATGAAGAAGAAAATAGTTCCTTAGAAGATGACGAATTAAGAGAATTATTAACAAAAGTAAAATTAATTTTAGAGAGTGTAGAATACGATTTATTTAGAGCTATTGTTGTAAAAGAGCGTGTTCGTGCTGATGGACGTGCTATGACAGAAATTAGACCATTATCAACAGATATTGATCTGCTTCCAAGAACTCATGGTTCGGCTTTATTTACACGTGGTGAGACACAGAGTTTAAGCGTTACAACATTAGGAGCTTTAGGAGAACATCAAATATTAGATGGTATTGATTTAGAGACAGAAAAAAGATTCATGTTACACTACAACTTCCCACAATTTAGTGTTGGAGAAACTGGTCGTTATGGTTCTCCAGGTAGAAGAGAAATTGGACATGGTGCTTTAGGAGAAAGAGCTTTAGCGCAAGTTATTCCATCAGAGGATGAATTCCCATATACTATTCGTGTTGTATGTGAAATTTTAGAGAGTAATGGTTCTTCTTCACAAGCTAGTATTTGTGCTGGATGTATGAGTTTAATGGCAGCAGGTGTTCCAATTAAAGCTCCAGTTGCTGGTATTGCAATGGGACTTATTACTTATGGTGATGATTATACAATTTTAACAGATATTCAAGGTATGGAAGATCATTTAGGAGATATGGACTTTAAAGTAGCAGGTACTAAAGATGGTATTTGTGCTCTTCAAATGGATATTAAGATTAAAGGTATTACAGAACAAATCTTAAAAGAAGCTTTAGCACAAGCAAAAGAAGCTCGTATGCAAATTTTAGATGTAATAACTACCCAAATCCCAGAACCAAGACCAGAAGTATCTGAATATGCACCAAAGACAGTAACATTCATGATTAATCCAGATAAGATTAAAGAAGTTATTGGTAAAGGTGGAGAAACAATTACTAAGATTATCTTAGAATGTAGTAACGTAACAGCTGTTAATGATGTAAATGCTGTAAAAGTAGATTTAGAAGACGATGGAAGAGTAATTATTTATCATACTAATAAAGAAATTATTGATGCTACTGCTAATCGTATTAAAGATATTGTAAGAGAACCAGAAACAGATAAAATATATACAGGTAAAGTAGTTAAAATTTTAAGCGATAAAGGATGCTTTGTAGAATTATGGCCTGGTTGTGAAGGTATGGTACATATCGGTCAATTAGCTTTAGAACGTGTTGAAAAAGTAGAAGATGTTGTTAAAGAAGGAGACGAGATTATCGTTAAATGTATGGGATACGATAATAGAGGAAGACTTAACTTATCAAGAAAAGAAGCTATTAAATAGCTTCTTTTTTGTATAATTTTGTAAACTTACTATTATGATTAAAAAATTATATTTACAACTTTTGAAAATCATGATACCTTAATATAAAAAATAGGAGGTAATTATATGCAATGTAAAAATTGTGGAGCAAATATACAAGAAGGAGCAACATTTTGTATGAATTGTGGTGCTTCATGCGAAACACCTCAAGTAGAGGCTATACAACAATCAACAATGGTACTTAGTACACCAACACAACAAAATATATCAATGCAACCAAATATGAATCAAAATAATAAGAAAAAAATGTATATTATCATAGCTGGAATTATAATATTGGCAGTAATTGCTATTGTGGTCGTGTTACTGATGAGTAATAAGAATACAAAAGAATCTAGTAAGCCAAATTCTAATACACAATCCAATAGCACTTCAAATAGCAACTCTAATAGTGGAAATAATACTAATACAAATGGTAGTAGTAATTCTAACATTAACTCTAGTGTAAATATGGATGATGATAATACAGTAACAGTAAGTGGTGGAGAAATAGAATTTAATGGTTATAAATTTAATATTCCATCTAATTATGAAGCGGAAGTTAGTCATTGGGAGTATCTTGGTGATGCTATGAATATTTCTAATAAAGATAACTATCATTCATTTGATATGGAAGTAGAAAAAACACCATATGCCTCTTTAAAATCTAATCTAGTGGCGCTAAAGGATGATGTTTCATCTGGTGGTTATTATACAGTAGGAGAAGTCCAATATAAAAATTATAATGGAAAAGAATATTTAGTTGTTTCTAGAACGAGTGAAGAATTTGATATCACTCATATGATTGCTTATGTGTCTTTAAGTGATACAGAAACTTTAATAATTGATGGAACTAATGATTACTATGAACTAGATTATGAACTATTTAGTGAGATAGCTCCAATTATAGAAACAGCTCATAAATAAAGACTATATATATAGTCTTTTATTTTGCATTTTCTTAAATTTTTAGTATAATAGATAACATTTAAAGGGGAGTTAGTATGATTATTCAAAGTGAGAAAGAACGAGAATTTATTCATAAAAGTAGTAAACTTTATGAAGATTATAAAGATAGAATCTTTGGTCTTCGTAATGGTGATGATATTACATTAGCTTCTAATGAATTTTATAGCGCAATAAAAGAATTGGCTTTTCATTATTATAATGGGGAAAAAATGCCTCTTAGTTATCGCTATTTGATACGTGATATTTTTCTTTTAGATAGAATGATGATGCCAGAATATATTCTTCCTTTCAAAGAACATGATTTTTCTCATGTGTTAGATAAACCAGTTTCTTTAAAAAATGAGGAAAGAGTTTTAGATTATTTAGTAGATCAAGTAAGAAATTATCTTTATGATGAAGTTTCTTTTGATAGAAGCTATCTTTCTTTTGAAGCATATGATTTGAGAAATAAATGTGTGGATGCTACAGATTTTTTAATAGGTTGTGCGCTTAATCTGGGCGTAGAATGTAGAAAGATAATGCTTTATCCTTGCTTTAATAGATATTCTGGTGTCATGGAAGGAAATGTCCATGCTTTCTTATTAGTAAAAATAAATGAAAAAACATATTTAGTAGATTGTACCTATAGTCAATTTTTTACAAAATATCGATGTAATTTAAATCAAGTTGGAGTTCCTCTACTAGCAGGTAGTGGACCAGGAACATTTATGCAATATGACAGTTTTTATAGAGAAGTAGCACAAACTTTACTAACTCGTGGATGGATAGAATATACAGAGAAGGTAGAAAAAGCTTACTTAGATGGTTTTCTTTTATCCTATAGAAATGGTCTATTCTATGAAAGGACAAATGATTTTTCCTTAACCACGAATTATACAGCAAATGATTATGAACAATTTATGTATGGGGAAGATGATTTATTTAATCATGAAAGAAAGGAAGAATTAGGCTTCCAATTAAAACCATTATCTAACCCTAAATTATTAATAAAACATAAATAAAAAGATATCAGTTTATTTCTGATATCTTTTATTTTAATAAATTCCATGTTTCTTCAGCAGTATTTAAATTAGATTCTTTATAGTATGGTCTAACATGTAGATGAAAATGTTTTACTTCCTGGCAATCTCCATTATTTTGCATAAGAGTAAACCCATCTGGATGTAATCTTTCGTCTAATAGGTTCATAATCTTTTTAGATATTTCCATAATATGAGATAGAGTAGTACTATCTATATCATAAATATCTTTAAAATGCTTTTTAGGAACAATTAAAGTATGCCCATTCGTTTGTGGATTAATATCTAGAAATGCTAGAACTATTTCATCTTCATATACTTTAAAACAAGGAATATCACCATTTATAATTTTACAAAATAAACAATCATTCATTTTATCACTCTCCAAGTTCATTATATCATACTAAATAAAAAAAGACGAATAAATCGTCTATCGTGAATACTTGCGGATATTCATTATTATAATGGGAAATTGGCATAAATATTATACAAGTTCTTTCGTTTTTTTTATATTTTTAGTATAATACAAATTGGAGATGATTCGATGCATACACTTGAAATAAAAGATTTAGTAGTAAAAGTAGAAGGAAAAGAGATATTATCTGGATTCTCATTAACCATTCATAGTGGAGAGATTCATGCGATAATGGGACCAAATGGAACAGGAAAAAGTACACTTACTAAAGTAATTATGGGAGATGATAGTTATGAAGTAGTAAGTGGTAGTATTACCTATGATGGAAAAGATATTACAAAATTTCCAGTAGATGAAAGAGCACACTTAGGAATATTCCTAGGCATGCAATCTCCTATTGCGATAGAAGGAGTAACGAATGCAGACTTTTTAAGAACTGTCGTTTCTTCTAAGGAGCAAAAAAACTTTAAGTTATTTCCATTTATTAAAGAATTGGATGCTACTATTGATAAATTAAGTATGGATCATGATATGATAAATAGAGGTGTTAATCAAGGATTTAGTGGGGGAGAACGTAAGAAAAATGAGATTCTTCAAATGTATTTATTAAAACCTGATATGGTAATGCTTGATGAAATAGATTCTGGACTTGATGTAGATAGTTTAAAGATAGTAGGAGAAAATGTAACTGATTATCAAAAAGAAAGCAACTGTGGGGTTTTATTAATTACACATTATCGTAGGCTACTAGAATACATTAAACCTGAGTTTGTACATATTATGATGAATGGAAAGATAGTTGAGAGTGGAGATTTTAGTTTAGTTGATTATATTGAAAAGAATGGGTATGAAAAAATAGATAAAAAACAAGTAGAACTTGGTACTTGTATCGTGAAGGAAATTACTCGTCATGAATAGAATAAAAGTAGTAGACGATGTAATAGAAGATTTAAAAATACCTAAGAAAATATCCTTTACTATGAAATCTGCTACTAGTGAGTTTGAAATTACTACTATCGATATTGTAATTTTTAAAAGTAGTGATTTAGAATTAGATTTATCTTCTAGTAGTAAAAAAATAAAAGTGAATATTGAGGTTAAAAAAGGTGCGGCAGTTCAGCTATATTTATATCAAAGATTAGAAAATAGTAAAGTTCAATATAATTATCAAATAGAAGAAAATGGAGTAGTAAATGTATTTAAGTTTCAAACAGTACCTGTTGGGAAAGAGATGATATCTGCCCATTTATTAGGCACTGGGGCAACACTAGAATATACATTAAAAGATATTTGTAATGGAAAAGAAACACTAGATTATTATATTTATCATGATGCTAAGAATACAACAAGCAATATAAAAAATAATATTGTCAGCATTAAAAGTGGGAAAGCTACTGTCCAAGTATCTACTTTTATTCCTAAAGGAATGAGTATGAGTGTTGCTAATCAAAATAATCGAATTATCAGTTTGAATGAAAAGAAGAATGAAATAAGACCAAATTTATATATAGATGAGTATGATGTAGTTGCTAATCATTCCGCTTTAATTGGAAGATTTAGTGGAGAGGAATTATTCTATCTACAAAGTAGAGGAATCTCAAAAGAGGAAGCTACTAGACTTTTATTAAATGGTTTTTTATTAAGTGATATTGAGTCTAAAAAAATGCAAAAAGAAATCGAAAAAGCTACTAAAAACGAGTGGAGGTGATTTATGAATCGTGAAGACTTTTTAATGACGAATAGCGATATTATTTATTTAGATAGTGGAGCTACTACTTTAAAACCAAAAGTTTTAAGTGACATTACTAGTGAATATTATAATGATTATACGGCAAATGCTCATAGAGGAGATTATGACATCAGTTTAAAAGTAGATACTTTATTTGAAAAAACTAGATATTTAGTTAGTAATTTTATCAATGCAAATACGAATGAAATAGCTTTTACAAACAATGCTACAGATTCTTTATCAAAAATAGTATTAGGTTTCTTTGAAGATTATTTAAATGAGGGGGATGAAGTTTTACTTACGAAAGCAGAGCATGCATCCAATGTACTTCCTTGGTTTGAATTATCGAAAAGAAAGGGTATTGTAGTAAAATATATCCCATTAGATGAAAATCTAAAAGTAACAATGGAAAATGTAGAAAATAGTATTACTGAAAATACCAAAGTAATATCTCTTGCACATGTAACTAATGTAGTAGGAGATGTAAGACCGATAAAAGAAATTGTGAGGCTTGCGCATTCTAAAAATATTTTAGTAGTATGTGATGGTGCACAAAGTGTTCCTCATATGAAAGTGGATGTAAAAGATTTAGATGTAGACTTTTTGGCGTTTTCAGCACATAAGATGTGCGGTCCAACAGGACTAGGTATTCTATATGGAAAAGAAGAACATTTAAAGAAATTTAGACCATTAATTGTAGGTGGTGGAATGAATGCTTCTTTTGAATTTGATGGAACTGTCGTTTATAATGATATTCCTCATTTCTTTGAAGCAGGGACTCCTAATATAGCTGGAGTAATAGGTTTTGGAGCAGTAATAGAATACTTAGAAGCTATAGGAATGGATAGAATCGAAGCTTATGAAAAAGAACTTAGAAAATATGCAATAGAAAAATTAAAGGAAGTTCCAAATATTATTCTTTATAATGAAACAAGTGAAGCAGGTGTTGTAACATTTAATATGAAAGATATTTTTTCACAGGATTTAGCAATCTATCTTAATAAATATCATATTTGTGTTAGGGCAGGTAACCATTGTGCGAAAATATTAAAAGATGATTTGGGTATAAAAAATACATGCCGTATGAGTCTATACTTATACAATACAAAAGAAGAGATTGATAAATTAGTGGAATGTTTAAAAAATCCAAATATTAAGGAAGAAATACTATAGTATTTCTTCTTTTTCTGTAAATAAATGGACAATTTTTAATTTTATGTTGGATAAAAACTTGTAAAGAATAAAAAGTATTGATATATTAAGAATGTAGAAAGTAGGGATGTAAGGTGAAAAATACAGATATTTTAAAAAAGACAATGCCATTTGTATGGATGCGATTTTTCTTATATTTATTATTAGGTGTTGGAATTATTGTTTACTATGTATTGGTACTTTTCTTAATTGGTAGTATGGCAGAAGGAAGTGTAGGTGGCGTAATAGGAATAATAGCATTAGTTGTTGGAATAGCTATTTATGCAGGTGTTAGTAGATATTTTAATTATCTTGTAAAGGCTGCACATATAGCAGTTATCTCAGAACTTGCTGTTACAGGAACAATGCCACAAGGGGTATCCATTGTAAAATATGGACAAGAACAAGTAAAGAAAAGATTTGTTGCATCTTCCGTTTTTTATGGAATAGATAGTTTAGTGTCTGGGGCAGTAAGCCAAATTCAAAAAATTATTAGTAAAGTTGGTGGAATGTTTGGAAATATTCAAGCAGTACAGAATATTGTAAGTATTATCAATTTATTTGTAGGGGTTGTATTAGGTTATGTTGATGAGGCTGTATTAGCACGTATTTTTTCAAGAAAAGAAGAAAATGCATGGAAAGGTGCAGCAGACGGAGTTGTTTTATATTTTCAAAATTGGAAAGAAATATTAAAAAATGCAGTTGGTTTAGTAATATTTATCATTGTATTCTATGTAGTTGGAGTAGTTATTTTATATTTCTTATTCTCTGGAATATTCTTAGCGTTATTTAAAGAGCAAACGATTTTAGTGTTTATAGTAACAATATTAGCAGCATGGTGTATTATTGCTTCTTTAAAAGCTTCTTTTGTAGATTCTTGGATTACTATTTCAGTTGTTAATAAGTATATGCAAGTATCAAATAATCAACAACCACAGTTTGATTTATATAATAAAGCAAAAGGATGGAGTAAGAAGTTTAGTTCTTTATGTAGCAAAGCAGAAGCAGAAGGTGCTGTTGTTGGAGGCGTGGTTGCTGCACCTATTGCAGGGCAAGTTATGCAGTCAGATTATAATGCGACACCACAAGGAATGCCAGTGCAACCACAACCAAGTATGCAACAATCTCAAATTCCACAAGCACAATCCATTGCTCAACAGACAATATCACAACAACCAGTTATGCAGCAACCAACTAGTTATGTTGGTCAAGAAAACACTAATATAAGTGGATATCAAACAGGAGTAAATGATACTTCTAACTATTCATCAAATAATACAAATAATGTTCAATAATTTTTTAAAATAAGCAGATTAATGCTTATTTTTTTATAGAAAAATTAGAAAATAAATATTGAAACAAAGAAATAGAAAACTCAAGATAAATAGATTATAATTTTATTAAGATACTATAAAAATATGTTATAATGAATGTGGTGATTATTCTATGGCAGTAGTAAAAGTATTAGATGAAATACTTGCAAATAAAATAGCGGCAGGAGAGGTAGTAGAAAGATGTTCTTCTGTTGTAAAAGAGTTAGTGGAAAATAGCATTGATGCAGGAAGTACTGAGATTAAGGTAGAGTTATTAGAGTCTGGTACAAAAGAGATTAAAGTAATTGATAATGGAAAAGGAATGGATAGTGATGATGCTACTCTTTGTTTTTCTAGACATGCAACCAGTAAAATTTATAGAGAAGAAGATTTATATAGAATTGGTACATTAGGGTTTAGAGGTGAAGCTTTAGCGTCTATAGCATCAGTTTCTAAAGTGACATTATCTACTTCTACTGGAGATATTGGTACAATTGTAAATATTGCAGGTGGAAAAATTATTTCAGTAGAAAAAGGAGATAGTAGAAAAGGAACTATTATTAGTGTTAAAGAATTATTCTACAATACTCCTGCACGTTTAAAACATTTAAAAAGTTTATATGCAGAACTTGCTAATATTACAGAGTATATGAATAAACTTGCTTTATCTCATCCTGAAATTCGCTTTTTACTTATGAATGATGGTAAAGAAATTTTTAAAACAGATGGTAGTGGACAACTCTTAAAAGTAATCCATTATATTTATGGTGCTTCTCTGGCTAAAAAGATGATAGAAGTGAGTGCAACTAACTCTGATTATGAAATAGAAGGATATATTAGTTTGCCAGAAATACATCGCTCTAATCGTAATGGTATGATTACCTTAGTAAATGGGAGAATTGTTAGAAATTCGGAACTTAATCGGTGGATGAAAGAGGGGTATCATTCTTATCAACCAGAAAATAGATATCCAATAGTAGTTCTTAACATTAAAGTAGATACGAGTATTATTGATGTAAATATACACCCAACTAAAATGGATATTAAGTTTGGTAAGCAAGAGGAGTTAAATCAGTTGGTTTATGATACTATTGTAAATGCGTTAAAAAAGAAAACATTAATTCCTCATATAGAAGAAAATAAAGAACTAAAAGAAAAAGTAAAATATGAAACATTTATTTTAAATTTTGATGAGGTAAGGGAACCACAAGAAGAATTGGTTATTAATACCGATTTTGTGAATGACTTTATTTCTCAAGAAGTGGTAGAGGAAGAAACAATAGAAGTTCATGAAGATGTAAAGGAAAAATTACCTCTTTTATATCCCGTAGGATTAGTACATGGAACTTATATTATTTGTCAAAATGAACAAGGCATGTATTTAATTGATCAACATGCAGCAAAAGAAAGGATTAATTACGAAAAAGTAAAGGAAAAATTATTGCATCCTAAAAAGGAAAGCATTGCAATGCTTATTCCTGTAACATTAGAGTATCCCGCTAATGAATTTATTATTTTAAAAGAAAATTTTGAATTATTACGTTCTATGAATTTTGATATTGATGAATTCGGCATGAATTCGGTTATTATAAAAGCTCATCCTGTTTGGATTCCGAATGATTATGAAGAAGATAATATTAAAAGAATATTAGAGACAGTTATTCACAAAGAAAAGAATTTTAATTTACAATTATTCTATGACCATGTATCAGCAACTGCTGCTTGTAAGATGAGTATTAAAGCAAATACAAATATTACTATAGAAGAAATGGAAAATCTAATTAGTGACTTAAGAGCGTGTGATAATCCATTTAATTGCCCGCATGGAAGACCAACTGTTGTATATTATTCAAAACAGGATTTAGAAAAAATGTTTAAGCGTAGTGGTTTTTAGTATTAGAATGTGTTATAATACTGCCATATGATAGAAAGGTGATTGTGATGAAAAAGTTAGGAATCTTTGTGATGAGTACTATTGGTATTGTTCTTCTTAGTGGTTGTGGAAATTCTGGTAAGAAGTTAGTGTGTACTTACGATTATACAGACGATGGTGCTTCTAGACTAGAATATATTTTAAATTTTGATAATAAGGGAGAAAAAATATCAGTTTATAATCAAATTGGTATTCAAGCTTATGATGATTCTATAGAAAATGAAGAGTTTGAAAAAGAATTTGAGTCAGCTTCTAAAGGCTGTGATAATTATAAAGATATGAAAGGTGTAAAGTGTGATGTATCTAAGGACAAGAAAACGATACGAGTAGATTTAAAAGTAACTCTTGCTGATTTAGACTCTTCTGGTAAAGAGTCATTGTCTACTGCCATGTTAGATGATTTTTCTTATGATGAAATGAAAGAAAAAATGGAAGGTTCTGGATTTACATGCAAATAAAGATAGTTAATATCTTTTTTTGTAAACAAAAGGATAACTTTATGATATAATTTTAATGTGGAGGGAATAAAATGAGTGAAAAAAATAATGAAAAGATTACATCAAGAGATGTAGATTTTGCTAAATGGTATACTGATGTTTGTAAAGCGGCCGATTTAGTAGATTATTCTTCTGTAAAAGGGAGTATGATTATACGCCCTTATGGTTATGCTATTTGGGAAAATATTGTGTCTGTTTTAGACAAAAAGTTTAAAGAATTGGGGCATGTGAATGTGCAGATGCCGATGTTTATTCCCGAAAGTTTATTTAATATAGAAAAAGAGCATGTAGAAGGTTTTGCACCAGAAGTAGCGCTTGTAACACATGGGGGAAAAGAAGAACTAGTAGATAAGATGATTGTAAGACCTACTAGTGAGGTATTATTTTGTGAACATTTTAAAAAGATTATTAAATCTTATCGTGATTTACCACTTCTTTATAATCAGTGGTGCACAATTGTGAGATGGGAAAAAGAAACAAGACCATTCTTAAGAAGTAGAGAAATTTTATGGCAAGAGGGGCATACTATGCATGCAACTAAAGAGGAAGCAATAGCCGAAACTTTGCGTATGTTAGATGTCTATAAAGATGTACAAGAAAACTATTTAGCGCTTGCTGTAGTAACTGGAAAGAAAACAGAAAAAGAAAAATTTGCAGGTGCGGAAGCTTCTTACACAATAGAAGCTATGATGTATGATGGCGTAGCACTTCAAAATGGTACTAGTCATTATTTTGGTAATGGTTTTGCGAAAGCATTTAATATTCAATTTTTAAATAAGGATAATGAGTTAGAAACTCCATATCAAACATCATGGGGAGTAACTACTCGTATGATTGGTTCTCTCATTATGACACATGGTGATGACCATGGACTTGTATTACCACCTAAGATAGCACCTACTAAAGTGGCAATTATCCCAATAGGAGAAGTGGAAGAAGTTGTGACTATGATTACTGCTTCTTTAAAGGAAAAGGATATAACATTCTTAGTAGATAGAACAGATAAGTCCCCTGGATATAAGTTTGCAGAAGCAGAAGTAAAAGGATATCCAATTCGTTTAGAAATTGGTAAAAGAGATTTAGAAAATAATGAAGTAACATTAGTTAGAAGAGATACATTAGAAAAAATGAAAGTATCTAAAGAAGAGGTTGTCTCTAAGATTGAAGAATTGCTAGTAGATATTCAAAATAATTTATTTGAAAGTGCTAAGAAAAGAAGAGATTCTAAGATTTATGAAGTATCTACTTACGATGAATTCTTAAACACAACAAAGGAAAAAACAGGTTTTATTAAGACAAAATGGTGTGGAGAACAATCTTGTGAAGATAAAATAAAAGAAGATACTACTTATAAATCAAGATGTATTATTGATGAGACAACAGAAGGCAATTGTGTTTGCTGTGGTAAGAAAGCAAAATATGAAATCTATTTTGGAAAACAATATTAGGAGGATATATGATAGAAGAGATATTAGAAAATACTGAAATGGAAATGGTTAGTGCTATTGAAAATATGGAGAAGAGATTTACTAACATTCGTGCAGGACGTGCTAATCCAGCAATGTTAGATGGTGTTATGGTAAATTATTATGGAACAGATACACCTTTAAAGCAACTTGCAACGATTTCAATTCCAGAAGCAAGACAGCTTGCAATTAAACCATTTGATCGTAGCTCAATAAGCGCTATTGAAAAAGGAATTTATGAGGCTAATATTGGAATTACTCCAAATAATAATGGAGAAGTAATTATACTAAATATTCCAGCTCTTACAGAAGATACTAGAAGAGAATATGTAAAGCAAGCAAAAGGTTATGCTGAAGATTGTCGCATTGTTTTAAGAAATATCCGCCAAGATGCTAATAAAGCAATAGGAAAATTAGAAATTCCAGAAGATGATATTAAGGCTGGAGAAGAATCTGTTCAAGAGTTAATTAATAAATATAATAAAGAAATAGATGAAAAGTTTAAAGTAAAAGAGACAGAATTAATGAGTGTATAGTCAAAAGAAAGATTGACAAAAAAATTGTTTATGTTAAAATTAAGGTAGGAGGAATAAGAAAATGGAAGAAAATAATACAGTAGAAGCACAAGAGAATTATTATACTGCTCCAGATGGAAGCATTTGGGCTAGTGAAGAAGATTATAATATTTTTTGCCAAATGCAAGCATCTGCTCCTTTTATAGCGCCAACTGGTGAAATTTTTGGAAGTGAAGCAGAAGCTAAAGAGTTTGAAGAAACAAGTAGAACTCGTTAATAGTGAAAAAAGAAGAATTTTGTGAAATTCTTTTTTTGTGCTATAATAACATGCAATAAAAAAGGGGGAAATATTATGGGGAGAAATTTTAGGTTTTATCAAAGTGGAAATAATGGCGAGGCTTCTAGAACCTTTTCCACTGATAGGAAATGTTTAACTTTAGAAAATTGTATCATTTTTGATATGAAGAGTTTTCAAAAAAAAGAAGAAGTTCCATATCCAAAGTTTCGAGTAGGAGATCAAAGAAAGTTTTTAGGAAATATAGTAACCATCAGAGAAATTATGTTAGACGAAAATCAGAATATTATATATAGGGTTGAAATCCAAAATGGTAGAAAAGTATTGATAGATCAAAGACTTTTAGAGGAAGAAAGTGTTTGGAAAGAAAGATTATCTAGTGAAAATAAAAGTGCTAGTTCTCCTGAAAGTGAACTAGTAGTACAAGAAAAATTAGCAGAGTCTTCTGAAAGTGAATTAGCAGTACAAGAAAAATTAGCAGATCCTTCTGGAATGCAACTTATGCCAGAAGAAAATCTTTCTTCTGATGACAAAACTGTTGAGGTTAACTTTGATCCATCTACTGTAGAAAGTTTTATTCGAACAAATAGAAATCAAGTTGAAAATCAAAAAGGCATAAAAATTGAAGATATTTTAGCTTTTTTAAATATCACCTCAACTGCTTATGATATGACTAAATTTGATGCAGCTTTAAGAGTTTACAAATTTTTAGTTCAAAATCTAGAGTATGATGATATTCTTTTAGAGCTAGAACAGGAGAATATCTATAGATATGCAACTTCTGAAAATGAGGTTTTAAAGAAAACTAAGGTTTCTTCTATTGTATTGCATTCATTACTTTCTGAAGTTGGAGTTGAAAGTTTTGTAGTGACATTAAGAAATTTGAAGGATAAATCTATTCACAATACTGTTTTGTTACCTTTTAAGGCAGGTTATTGCTTTTTCGATTTAGAACAAGAAAGAATATTGCAAGAGCAGGGTATAGATGAGCTAGTTCCATTTTTCTCAAGAGCAGGATTAGGAATTTCTGCCTATAGTAGTCAATATGAATTTCTTGGTATTTTGCCACAAGATGAAACAGAAGAATTGGTGCCAGTTCCAAGTGTTATATTTAAAAATGATATTTCTGTTATAATAATGAAATCTTATGGAAGAAATGTTCCAGATTTAACTTATACTAGCCAAGAAAAAATAGTATAGGAGAATATAATAAAAATATTTTTCTTGTGTTTTGTGAAGAATAAAAAAGGCTAAATAGAATACTTGCTAAATTGTTCAATGATATACAAAAAAATTATCAAAGAAGAAAAATTAAAGTTCTTCTTTTTTATTTTGAAAATAGATAGGAAATATTTTGTAAAATGTATTGTTTTTTCTCTATTTTGTTTGCACTAACTTAGCTTATTTGATATAATGAATAAAGGTGAGAAATGTGTTTAAAGATGATAAAAAACAAGTAAATTATCGTTCAGTGAATGAAGTGCTAGATGTAACAAAAAAAATCTTAAGAGTATTATTAATTTTACTCATTATTTTAATATCTTGGGTTGGACTCAGAATTATGGCAGAATTGCAAGTATGGAATATTTTTATGACTATTTTAGGAATTTTAAGTCCATTATTTATTGGTATCATAGTAGCTTGGCTATTTAATCCATTTGTTAAATGGCTAAAAAAATATAAAATAAAAAGACTTCCAGGTGTAATTATTTCTTATGTGTTATTACTTGGAGTATTAGCACTTTTAGTTGGTACAATTATACCAGTCCTTTATAATCAAATTATTGACTTTGTAGAAACTTTGCCAGGGTTATTTACAACAATAGAAGAATGGCTAACAAATGCATTTAGTAAGGTAGAATCTATCGAAGCTTTTGATATTGAAACAGTGAAACAAAATATTTTTACTCAAGTAGAAAGTCTTGGTAGTGGATTAGTTGAATCTTTACCAGGATATATTTTAAGTGTTGGAAAGGCGATTGTTTCAGGTCTTAGTACATTTTTAGTGGGATTAGTGATTGGATTTTTCTTATTATTGAGCTTCGATAATATTGAAGAAACTTTTATTTATTTATTTCCAAAAAAATGGCGTAAAGATGCTAATTCATTATTTGGTGAAATTAATGAATGTTTAAAAAATTATGTTCGTGGAGTTGCACTAGATGCTCTTGTAATATTTATTATTTGTGGCGTAGTATTTAGCATTATTGGCTTAAAAGCACCATTATTGTTTGCTGTATTTTGTGCTATTACAAATGTTATTCCTTATATTGGACCTTATATTGGAGCAGTCCCAGCTCTTATAGTAGGTTTTTCTATTAGTCCAACAGTGGGATTATTAACAGGAGTTTCAATTATTATCATTCAATTCTTTGAAGGAAATTTTTTACAACAATATATTATGAGTAAAACAACAAAATTACACCCAGTTACAATTATCATGGGATTACTTATTTTCCAACATTTCTGGGGTGTTATTGGTATGGCTTTGTCAGCACCAATTATTGGAATTTTAAAGATTATATTTAATTTTATTGATCGAAAGTGGAAATTATTAGATTACGTAGATGAAGTGGAGGAATAATATGAATAAAATAGTTGCTATTGTTGGAATGTGTGGAACAGGAAAATCTATTGCTTCCGATTTATTGGAAGAAATGGGATGGAAAAAGGTTTATTTTGGCGGCGTTACTATGGAAAAATTAAAAGAGGCTAATTTGGAAGTAACTCCTGAAAATGAGAAAATGATGAGAGAAGGATTACGTAAAGATCTTGGGATGGGTGCTTATGCTAAAATATTACTCCCTCGTATTAAAGAATATGCAGAAGAAGAAAATACTGTTCTAGACGGATTATATTCATGGGATGAGTTAAAGATATTGCAAGAAGAATTAAAAGGGCGCTTAAAGGTAATTGCTGTAGTAACTGATAGAGAACTACGTTATGAGCGTTTAGCAAAACGTCCTATTAGACCTTTTACAAGAGAACAGGCTGAAGCTAGAGATATAGCAGAAATTGAAAATTCTGCTAAAGGTGGACCTATTGCTATGGCAGATTATTATATTGATAATAATCATGATTTAGAAAGTTATAAAAAAAGACTTCTTTCTATTATAGAAAATATATAGAGGTGAATTATGAACTTAAAAGATTTATACATAGATTTTTTTATAAGTAAAAACCATAAACAGATACCAAGTGCGCCAGTAGTACCAGAAAATGATCCAAGTGTTTTATTCAATACTGCTGGTATGCAACCTTTGATTCCTTATTTAATGGGACAGTCACATCCATATGGAACGAGATTATGCGATTATCAGAAATGCGTTCGTACAAATGATTTAGATTCTGTTGGCGATACTACTCATCATACTTTTTTTGAAATGCTTGGAAATTGGAGCTTAGGTGATTATTTTAAGCAAGAAAGCATTGAATGGAGTTTTGAGTTTTTAACAAAATTTTTGAATATTCCTGTAGAGAAATTAGCCGTTACAGTATTTGCTGGAAATGATGTTATTCCTTTCGATTCAGAAAGTCATGATAAATGGTTAAGTTTAGGAATACCAGAAGCAAGAATCGCTCGTACTGTAGAAGATAATTTTTGGATAGCTGGTGAGTCTGGACCTTGTGGGCCAGATACAGAAATCTTCTATTTCAGAAGTGATGAAGAAATACCTAATACTTTTGATCCAGAAGATAATCGTTGGGTAGAAATTTGGAATAACGTATTTATGCAATATCATAAAGATGTAAATGGTGTAGTAACAGAGTTACCTCATAAAAATGTAGATACTGGGATGGGAGTAGAACGTACTACTGCTATACTAGAAGGGGTAAATGATAATTATGAATCTAGTATTTGGAAAGATATTATTGATACTATATCTACTATTTCAGGATTGCCTTATGATGGGGAAAATAAAAAAAGTATGCGTATTATTGCAGATCATATGAGAACTGCTGTATTTATTAGTGCAGATCCTGCTGGTATTAAACCAAGTAATACCGATCAAGGATATATTTTAAGAAGATTAATTAGGCGTGCAATTCGTCATGCTAAAAAATTAAATATAGATGTTAATAGTGATTGGGAAAGACAAATTGCTATTTTGATATTAGATAAGTATAAAAGTTATTACAAAGAGCTAGAAGATAATTATCAATTAGTTTTAGATGTTTTAAAAAATGAAAAAGAAAAATTTAATAAAACATTAGAAAAAGGTTTAAGAGAGTTTGAAAAAGCTACTAAAAATACAACTAGTATCGATGATGTAACTGCTTTTCATTTATATGATACTTATGGTTTCCCAATTGAACTTACAGTGGAATTAGCGGCTGAACGTGGGATTGCAGTTGATGAAGTAGGATTTGAAAGAAAGTTTAAAGAGCATCAAGAATTATCTCGTACAGCTTCTGCAGGTAAATTTAAAGGTGGATTAGCAGGAGATGGAGAAATGGAAACAAAATATCATACAGCAACTCACCTTTTAAATGCAGCATTAAAAGTAGTTTTAGGAGAACATGTACATCAAAAAGGAAGTAATATTACAGCTGAAAGAATGAGATTTGACTTTTAGTTGCGACCATAAATTGTCTGATGAAGAGAAAAAGAAAACAGAAGAACTTGTAAATAAGTGGATTCAAGAGGGATTGGATGTTACTGTAGAAGAGATGAAAAAAGAGGAAGCAATTGCTTCAGGTGCAGAATGCATGTTTATTGAAAAATATCCAGATATGGTAACAGTTTATACTATAGGAGATAATGTTTCTAAAGAATTATGTGGTGGTCCACATGTTTCAAATACAAGGGAATTAGGACATTTTAGAATAAAAAAAGAAGAAGCTAGTAGTGCTGGTGTTAGACGTATTAAGGCAGTACTAGAGTAGGAGGTCATATGAAGGAGAGAACTCTAAGGATAGTGCTAACTGTAGCTATTTTTATAGTTGCAATAGTTGGTATTTCTATATCTTTAAATGAAAAGAAAGATAATAAAAATTCTAATAGTAATTCAAGCAGTACCTCTAATGTCCAAGAAGATGGAAAAAGATTTAAAGAAGAATATGAAGCCTACAATAATAAAGAAAGAGAAGACGATAAAGGAAATTATTTTCAAGAATTATTAATTTCGGAAGATAATCCAATGAAATATGCTACTATAGAAGAAGTACTAGAAATATTAGATAAAGGAACTGGAATTCTTTATTTTGGATATCCTACTTGTCCATGGTGTCGTAATGCTGTCCCTGTATTATTAGAGGCTGCTAAAGAGAAAAATGTAAACTCAATTTATTATTTAAATGTAAATGAATATAAAAATATGTTTGCTGTAAAGGATGGAAAAGTAGAAAAAATAAAAGATGAAAAAGAAGGATATTATGATTTATTAAAAGCATTAGATAAAGTATTAGATCCGTTTGTATTAACTAGTGATGGGAAAACTTATGATGTTGGTGAAAAAAGAATTTACGTTCCGTTTGTAGTTTTTGTAAAAGATGGAGAAATTGTCAGTACTCATCTTGGAACAGTATCTTTAGAAGGGACTCAAACTAAATATGATGCTATGACTGAAAAACAGCACGAAGAATTATTAAATGCCTACTTATCTTCTATAGAAGAAATTCAAAAACTTGATTATTGTGATGAGGATTGTTAATGAATTTTCAAATTAAATGTGAAGAAATTTTAGATGATATTTCTAATAGAAGAGATAAACCATCTCTTCTTCTTCATGCTTGCTGCGCTCCATGTAGTAGTTATGTATTAGAATATTTAAGCAACTTTTTTGAAATAACTATTCTTTATTATAATCCTAATATTTATCCAAAAGAAGAATATCAGAGAAGATTAGAAGAATTGAAAAAGTTTTTAAAGAGCTGTACTTTGACACATGAAGTAAAATTAGTAGAGACTAACTATTTACCAGAAGAGTACTATCATGCTGTTGAAGGATTAGAAATGTTAGGTGAGAGGAGTAATCGTTGCTATAAATGTTATTTCTTTCGAATGGAGAAAGCTTGTGAGTATGCTTTACTCAATCATTTTGATTACTTTACTACGACATTATCTATTAGTCCCTATAAAAATAGCGATTGGATTAATGAAATAGGTGCTAAATTAGAAGATAAATATACTATATCTTATTTGTATGCAGATTTTAAGAAAAAGAATGGATATAAAAGATCTCTAGAATTATCTAGAGAATATGGTTTATATCGGCAGGATTATTGTGGTTGTGAATTTTCTAAAAAAGAAAGAGAACATATAAAAAAATAAAACTGGTTTTTCCAGTTTTATTTTGTTTGGCATTCAGCACCAGTAGTCATGTAGACTGCTTGGATATCAGAAAGTTTATATTTATAATCTTCTGTTAAATAAGCACTTAAATTTTCATTGTTTTTTGCCATTTCTTCTAAATTTAGTTTTGTATAATCAATGTCAGTATTAATTATTAATTTTTTTCCTGATAGTTTAATATCGTAAGTATATCCACCATATTCACTTGCTCTTTTGTAATCTTCTGTCATTTTATTTTGAAGAGTGGATAATTTTCCTTTATTATTAGAAGCAGCTATTTGTTGACCTACAACTCTAGTAACTATATCATTCTCATCAGCATATATGATGAATTTTGCTCCTATGACATAACCATTAGAATCACTATAGTCCTTGTCGACTGTACAAATAGCACTAGCATTTCCTTCTTCCAATATAATATCTTTAGAAAGGTTAGCTTCTAATTTTTCTTCTTTTTCTTCGTTACAGCCACTTAATAAAACAATTGCCAATATACATAGTATTAATTTATTGAATTTTTTCATATTATCACCTATTTCATTATAACATAAAATAATAAAAAAGAATATTAAACGTGTCGAATTTTCTCATTGCTTAATTTAATTCTTATTGATATAATGATAATGGAGGTAATTATGAAGATATTAATAGCAACTGAAAATAGTGTAAAAGTAGAGGCTTGTCGTTCTGCTTTTGAAAATTATTTTGACAATATAGAAATTGAAGTAGTACATGCTTCCTCTGAAGTACCTGAAATGCCTAAAAATGAGGAAATAGCAGCAGGAACTAGAAACAGAATTAAGAATTTAAAAAAATATGCTAAAGAAAATAATATTAAAGCTGATTATTATGTAGCAGTAGAATCTGGTATCAATAATTATTTTGACTCTTGGATGATTACAAGTGTTGCTGGAATAGAAAATGATGATGGTTTAAAAAGTTACTCTACTAGTCCTAGTTATCCTATTCCAAATGCTTATGTAGATTCTATTATAACATTGGGACTAGGAGTAGTCATGGATAGAATTTTTGCAGATGATGATTCGGGTCACAGTAAGGGTGGTATTGGCTTTTTAACCCATGGAAAAATTACTAGAAAACAATTGCTTTATGAATCTTTTATGATGGCACTTATTCGTACCATTAACGATAATTGGTAATTTTTCACTTAATTCTCACGAAAATTACACATAAGAAATTTATAATGATTTTGTTAGCTGATAAAGCATAAGTGTGAAATACTCCTCTCACTTATTTACTTTTCTACTACAAACCCATTATTAATGAATTTAATAATTATAACAGCTAACATAAAAAGAATAGAAATATTCTTTTTTTTTCACGTAAAATTCATATTTATTGTATAATATAAAAATGAGATGGAATATGACAATATTAGTAGTAGATGATGAACAGCTTATAAGAAATGTTATTTGCGAGTACTTAAAAAATGATAATTACCAAGTTTTAGAGGCTCAAGATGGTATAGAGGCTTTACAAATCGTTAAAGAAAACGCAATTGATTTAGTGATATTGGATATTATGATGCCAAAAAAGGACGGTTATACAACATTAAGAGAAATGCGTGAAATTAAGAATATTCCAGTAATTATGTTATCTGCTCGTGGGGAAGAGTATGATAAACTTCATGGCTTTGATTTAGGCATTGATGATTATGTAACAAAGCCTTTTTCTCCAAAAGAGTTAATGGCACGTGTAAAAGCAGTATTAAAAAGAAATAAAGAGACAGATCTTTTTAAGTATCTAGATTTTGAAGTGGATTTTAAAGCTCATATTGTAAGAATAAGTGGAGAAGAAGTGAAATTGACGCCAAAAGAATATGAGTTGTTAGTCTATTTTATTCAAAATAAAAATATTGCTCTTTCTAGAGAACAATTACTAAGTAAAATATGGGGGTATGATTTTTATGGTGATGATAGAACTATTGATACTCATATAAAAATGCTTAGAAATAATTTAGGAAAATATCGTGATTGGATTGTAACAGTTAGAGGAATGGGGTATCGCTTTGAAACCAAAGATGAAATCTCTGCATAAGCAGATATGGTTATTTTTTCTATTCTTTTCTCTTTTCATTTTATTATTTTTATGGCTTACTCAGGGATTATGTTTCGATAAGTATTATGAGATGCATAAAAGTAAGGAATTAGCTTCTATTGCTTCTAAAATGTCAGAACATTATGGGAAAAATAATTTTAGCGAATATTTAGATAACCTTTCATTTGAATCAGGCATCTGTATTGATGTAGAATCTTATGGAGAATTTTTATATCGCTCTACAAGTTTTAATAAAGGATGTATGATTGGAAACGGTAAAGAAGCATATAAGTTGGATTTTAAGTCAAGCAATGAAACTAAAAAGGCATATAAATTAGTAAATACTAGATTTGGAAATCAAACACTAGTTTATGGAATTAAGTTAGATTCTAATACTTTTGCCTACATCAGCACATCTTTAGTGCCATTAGATTCAGCAACAGTTTTATTAAAAAAACAATTAGTTTTAATTTCTATTTTAATAGTAGGACTTTCTATTATTATATCTTATTTTCTATCTAAGAAGATTGCTAAACCAATAGAAGAAATGAGCAAGAAAGCTAGCAATATTGCCAATGGGAACTTTAAAGATTCTTTCAATAGCAGTACTAATATATGCGAAATTGTAGACTTAGAAAATAGTTTAAATGAAATGCGAAATGAATTTAATCAGACAGAGGAACTTAGAAGAGATTTAATGGCAAATGTCAGTCATGATCTTAAAACTCCTCTTACAATGATAAAAGCATATGCAGAAATGGTAAGAGATTTAACTTATAAGAATAAAGAAAAGAGAAATGAGAATTTAAATGTTATTATTGAGGAAACTGAACGTTTAAATTTACTTGTAGATGATATTTTAACTCTTTCTAGCATGCAAGCAGAAACTGTTGAACTAGAATATTCTGATTTTTCATTAGATGAAGTTATTCAGTCTATTATTAAACGTTATGATGTTTTGTTAGAAAAAGAAGACTATCAATTCATTTATGAAAAAAAAGAAATAGTGGTACATGCAGATAGAAAACGAACAGAACAAGTTATCTATAATATTTTAAATAATGCAATTAATTATACTGGTGATGATAAGAAAATTTATATTTCAGTAGAAGAAAAAGAAAATACAGTTAAAGTGAATATTAAAGATACAGGAAAGGGAATCAAAGAAGAGGAAAAAGATAAAATATGGGATAAGTATTATCATTCTAAGAAAAAACATAAGAGAAATAAAGTGGGAACAGGTTTAGGATTATCTATTGTAAAAAATATTTTAGATGGTTATCATTTGCCATATGGTATTGACTCAAAGGAAGGAATGGGAACTACATTTTACTTTGAATTAGAGAAAAGTAAAAGGCAAGAGAGTTAATATTTTTTAACTCTTTTTTATGTTTAAAAATATGTTATAATAAATATTAAAAATGAAAAAAATTGGAATGAAAATTATGAATGAGTAGTCTTAATATGAAGAAAGTATACAGTGTTATATTGGAAGAACTATATGCTAATTATTATGTAGAACTAGAAAAAGAAGTACAATTATAATATTAGGACAGTAAAGGAAGATGTCGAAGACGAGTAATTTTGCTTGTCTTTTTTTCTATACATGTGATACAATAGAATTGTTGAATAGAGGGAATAGTTATGAATGAAAAAGGATTTACTTTAGTAGAATTACTTGGGGTTTTAGTTTTGTTAACAGTAGTTGTATTAGTAGCATTTCCTAACATTTTAGGGGTTGTAAAAAGTACAAGTGATCAAGTGAGTGATGCTACAAAGTCACTATTGGAATCAAATGCTAGGAGCTATGTAAATGATAATTTATCTAATTATTCTGATAGTACTAAAAAAAATTATTGTGTTAGTGTAGAAGATTTGATAGAGGAAGGATATACAAAGACGCCAATAGCAAGTGTGTCAAAAGATTCGGCAAAGGAAATAGAAGAATCTTGGGCTGTTTCTTTTCAGTGCCAAAATAGTGAATGTAGTTCTTTTGTAGCCTCAAAAAAAGAGTGTTAATATGTTAGAACGATTAGAATTATTAGTTGGAAAAGAAAATGTATTTAAATTAAAAAATAGTAAAGTATTAGTAATTGGAGTAGGTGGAGTAGGTGGGTATGCTGTAGAAGCATTAGCACGATCAGGAATAGGAAATTTAACTTTGGTAGATCCTGATATTGTTGATATTTCTAATATAAATAGGCAGTTAGTTGCACTTTCTAGTACCATAGGTCAATATAAAGTCGATGTATTGAAATCTAGAATAGAAGATATGGGATTAGAGACTTCTGTTAGAATATTTAAAGATTTTGTTACGAAAGATAATATTGATAGATATACAGAAAATATAGATTTTGTAATTGACGCCTGTGATACTGTACTTACAAAACTTGCAATTATAGAAAATTGTAAAAAAAGAAATATTCCGTTTATTTCATCAATGGGAACTGGTAATAAAATGGACCCTACTAAGTTTTCTATTATGGATCTATCAAAAACTAGTTATGACCCATTAGCAAAGAAATTACGGAAATTAGTTAAAGATGCAAATATTAAAGGCTCTATTTTGGTAGTAGCTAGTACAGAAGAAAAAAAAGTTGAAGGAGAAAAGACAATTCCATCTAATGCCTTTGTACCAGGAACAGCTGGTATGATATGTGCAAGTTATGTTGTAAACCAGATAGTAAGCAGGTGAAATCGTGGAAAAATTGGCAGATATTGTAAAAACATTTACAGGAAATGTTTTATGCTTAGGGGTACATGAAGATAGTGTTTTAAAGAATTTAGGATATAATACTAAGGCAAGTGTTTATACAATAGAAAGAAACTTTAAAAAAGGAATTTTTTCAAGAGGCAAGAAAGCTAAGGTAGCGCAAGATGAAAAAGGCAAAAAGATTAATATGAAAAAGTTGCGAAAAACTTTTAAAAAGAAATCTGTTGATTATATTGTTTGTGATATTAGTGAAATATATGACTATTTTAAGTATTTTATTTATGATAGTGTTGTTATTAATAAGAAAAAATTATATTTATATGGAAATTCAAAATATATAGATCCGCAAGAATTAGCAAAAAGATTTAAACGATATCATGCTAATGCAGTTGTATCAAGTGTTGATAATGAATTTATAATAGCTGTAGATAATGAGTTTAGTAGAGGAAACTGGTTTAAAGCTAAATGGTATGTTATAATCGATACTTTTCATAATATGGGAGATATGATATCAGCTGCATTAATTAGTTAGAAAGGTGATAAGATGAAGATTATTGTTAGTGATTTTGATGGTACATTATTTGGAAAAGATTTAGAAGAAAATGTAAAAGCCATTAATGATTTTATTCATCGTGGCAACTTATTTATTATAGCAACAGGTAGAGCTATGAATTATTTAGCAGAAGATTTAAGCATGATAGATTTAGATTGCGAATACTATATCTGTAATGATGGTGGAGTAATATTTGATAAATATTTTAATGTTGTCTATCGGAAAGATATTAGGCAAGATTTAGTACGCCCGATTTTTCATATTTTAGAAGATGATGATAATATGTTAGAAACATTTATCGATACTAGTCATGGTTATGTAACAGATACAAGCAAGTGTGCAAATGGTATTATTGCTAGACCATATGATAAAGAAAAAGCTATGTTTACCTTAGATAATATATTGAGAAAATATCCAGATGTTAATGGATATATGAGTACAAATTGGATTAATTTATTTGATAAGAATGTATCCAAAAAAGCTGCTATTGATTATTTGGTGGAGAATTATCGTTATCCAGATGATGAAATTTATACAATTGGTGATGGTATGAATGATTATCAAATGATAAAACAATATAAGGGATATACATTTGAGGATAGTTTAGAAGATTTAAAAGCAGTCTCAAAAGGAACTGTGAAAAGCATTAAGGAATTAATAGAAATAATTGATAAAAAAGAGGAATATGTAGACGATAGAGGATGGTAAGTTAACAAGTGTTAACTCTTTTTATTATCAAAAGTTAGTTTGTAATAATAAAAAAGAAAGGTACCTTTTAGTACTTTTTTTATATTCTGACATAATTCCCCACTTAATTATATTATAAATAATGTGGAGGTATTTATGGCAAAACATTTTAAATCAAAAAAAAGACTTAGAAAATTATGGATTATTGAATATATTTTACTTTTCCTATTTATTTATGTTTTGATTAAATTGTGCATTTATTCTTTGATATATATTAGTCCTACTTCCTATTTTAATGTTGGAATGATAGGAAATGAATTTTATCGAAAGATAAAAGAAGATACTATTAATAATCCTACTATTTTATTAGAATATAAAGGTAAACCTAAAATAGATATATTACCAGTTATAAAAGAAGTAAAAGAAAATCCTAAATATCGTATCTATATATACAATACTCACCAAAGAGAAGGTTATGCATCTAAAGGAACTGTTTATAATGCAGCTTATGATTTAAAAAATGCCTTAGAAAATGATATGCTAGAAGTAGTGGTTGAGGATGGGGATATTACTGATTTTTTAAATTCAAATAATTATGATTATACATATAGCTATGTAGCTAGTAGATATTTTATAGAAGCGGCATTAGAAAAAAATAATTACGATTTAATTATTGATTTACACAGAGATGCTATTAGTAGAAGTGCTTCTACGGTTACTATAAATGGTAAAAATTATGCTAAAATTTTATTTGTTATTGGAAAAAAACATAGTAACTATAAGAAAAATTATGAACAAGCAAAAGCATTAAATGATGCAATAGCAGCAAAGTATCCTACTTTAACAAGGGGGATTTTACTGCAAGAAGGGAAAAATGTAAATGGTATTTATAATCAAGATTTAAGATCAAATATGATATTAATCGAATTAGGTGCTAATTACAATACATATGATGAAGTACAAAATACTATTAATCTTATCGCACCAATAATAGGAGAATATATTTATGGAAAAAAAGTATAAAGTTTTCAAATGGACGTTTTTGTTTTTCTTAGTCATATTTTTAACGTTATATTTTTCTCAATTAACAGGCTACTATGAATTTAAGAACTATGAGAAAATGTCTATGACAAAAGAGCAAATCACACAATTTGAACAAGATATTAAAGACGGAAAAGAGGTTGATATAAAAGATTATGTTGTTAATTCGAGAAAGGATTATCAAAATAAATTTTCTAAAATAGGACTAAAATTATCTACTAGTATTAGTGATTTTGTTGAGTCTAGTGTAATTAAAATATTTGGAACAATTGCAGGCTTTGTAAGTGAATAGTAAGAAAATAACTTGAAAAAAAGTTTGGTTATGGTAGAATAGAATTAGATACAGGAGGTTTTGTATGGAAAAGAAAGGTATGAATATCACAATTACTGGTGAAGAAAAAAATAAAAATGAAATTATTTATAATAATGTAGTAGATGCTATGGATAATTTAAAGATGACAAAAGATGAACAAATTGAATATTTAAAGACAAAAGTATCTAATATGGAAAATACTTATCAAAGTAATATTATGATTTTGATAACTCTTATTATTTCTATTTTATTACTTGGATTAGGTCTTTATTTAGTAGCGACTGATCAAATATTATTAGGTATTATTTTAGTATTATTAGGTTTTTCTGTTATTGTAGTAAAGCTTTTGTTAACATTAAAAAGATATACTTCCATTCGTACTAAAAAATATATAGAAATAGATTCTTTAAAAGAAAATTTAAGTTCAATTTTGAAATAAGCATTATTGCTTATTTTTTCTTTCTGTGATAATCTAATAATAGAAGGTAGGGGAAGAAGATGCAAGAAAATGTACCAATGCCTAGAAAAAGTAAAAAAGGCATTATCATATTATTTTTTCTTTTGTTAGTAATAGTTCTTGGTGGGGGAGCGTTTTTATTAAAATCAAATAATAAAACAGATGCTCCAGCACCTTCTAATAGTAACGAAGAGACTAGTAATAGTAATCAAAATGAGGTTAGAAGCGATAAAGTTTCTATTGTGGCAGAAGATGTAAAGGTTTTAAAGCAATATGGAAAGTTTTTTGAAATTGAACGTGATGGTGAGTATTATGTTATTGACGAATCTGGCAATGCTGTTCTTGAAAAACCATTATACTTATCAATAGCATTTGCTGATGGTAAAGCGGTTTACCAAGGTAAGCCTTTAGTAGTATCTGGAACATTTGAAAAATATAATGTATATTACAGTGCTGATAATCCAGAATTAGGATATGTGCTTATTTTTAATGCTGTTTTAGAAATGCAGAGTAATAAAGTGCAGGATTTTTATATTGGAAATGATACTGTTGTTACTATTTATTGGAATCAAGCAACAGAAGAAAATTTGATTGTAAAGTATAACATCAAAACAGGTACAGTAATAACAGAAAGCATAGTAGATGGATATTTAGATTTCTTTTCATGGAATGGTAAATACTACTTATCAGAAGCTCATAACAATATTATTGACCTAGATAATCTAAAGAAAGTATATACAAAAGAATATCTGTTAGGTGATGGACCATATACAGACGAAAATGCAAAATTAATTTCTTCTAATAGTAGGTATATGACTGCTGTTTTGGCAGGAAAATATGGAATTATTGATGCTTCAGAAAATATTATTATTCCTTTTGATTATTTAGAATTAAAACAAGTGAATAATAGTGAAATTATTGCTAAAACAAAAGATGGATATGGTATTATTAATTATAAAAATCAAAAGTTAGTAGATTTCAAATATGACAAAATAGATATTTATGATAATTATATTGTAACTATTGACCATGAAGGAATATTGAAAGTTTTAAATAAACAATATGAGCCACTCTTTACAGGAAGTAGGAAGATTTTAGAAAATACTTCTGCAAATTCTTATAGTTCAGAAAATATAAGGGAAAAATGGAATGTGCTAGCTTATTATAATATGGTATCAGGTCTAGAAAATTCCGCTTATTTTGCTATTATAGATGCATCTAGTGGTAAGTCTATAGAACTAATAGATTATCATTCATACGCAAAGGTAAATAGAAGCCCAAGTGGATATGGATATGTAGTATTTATGTCTAATGATAATTTTATCGTTTATGATGGAATTGTTTCAGTAGCTAAAGCAAATGTTAGTGAATATAAATTTAAATCAGCAGATAGTTTTTATTATGTTGGAAATGATTATATCAGTTTTAAGGCAATACGTGAAGGAGAAACAGAAGTTAAACAATACTTTATTAATTTGAAAAAAAATATTATAGAAACCATGAGTGAAACAACCTTAAAAGAAGATGAAATATTAACCTATGATGAGCTTTTTCATAATGGATATTTCTTAAAATACGAAAATAATAGAATTAACATTTATGATGGAAATAATAATCTTTTATGTAGTATTGTAGGAGATTCCATCATACCATTAGAAGGACGAACTAATTATTATGAAATAAAAAATAATAATTCAGTAACAATTATTAGAATAAATGGAAAATAGAATAGTTATTATTCTATTTTTTTTGGAACTATGCTAAAATGGTAATAGGTGATTTTTATGGAACAAATGACAAGAAGTGAACTTCGTAAAAAGATTATGACTATTTTGTATCAAATTAATGTTTATCAAAATAATAAAATAGAATATGAAGTAGATAAAGTAATCGAAGAAGCACTAGAAATAGATAATGATTTTGTAAGAGATTCTGTATATGGCGTTATTACGAATCAAAAGGATATTGATGATACTGCCAACAGTTATTTAAATAAATGGACAATTAATCGTTTAGGATTTACCGATCAAGCAATCCTACGTTTGGGTATCTATGAATTACTTTATACAGATACACCAGAAGTGGTTGCTATTAATGAAGCAATTGAACTTGCTAAAGATTATAGCGATGATGATGTTAGAAAAATGATTAATGGCGTATTAGATAAGGTATACCACAGTAAGGTGGATCATGAATCCTAATCAGTCTAAGTATTTAACAGTATCTACTATTAACCGTTATTTAAAAGATCAATTTGATCGTAACGAACATTTACGTACTGTCTTTTTAAAAGGAGAAATATCCAATTTCAAAGGACACACAACAGGACATTTATATTTTTCATTAAAAGATGAAACTAGTAAAATAAATGCTATTATGTTTAGTAGAAATGCTAGCAAACTGACATTTCAACCAGTAGATGGAACTAAAGTTTTAGTAGTTGGTAGAATTGGTGTTTATGAGGCAAGTGGAAGTTATCAAATTTATGTAGAAGAGATGCAAGAAGATGGGGTAGGTAACTTATACATTGCTTTTGAAAAGTTAAAGGAACAACTATCAAAAGAAGGTTTGTTTGATCCTAAATATAAGAAGCCATTACCAAAATATCCAACACGTATTGGAATTGTAACTGCCCCAACAGGAGCAGCTATTAGAGATATATTATCTACTATTAAAAGAAGATATCCTCTATGTGAGACTATTCTCTTTCCTAGTTTAGTACAAGGAGAATATGCAGCTCCAGATATTGTAAGGAATATTAAAAGAGCAAATAATTATCCAATCGATTTACTAATTGTAGGTCGTGGTGGTGGTTCTATTGAGGACTTATGGGCATTTAATGAAGAAATAGTCGCACGTGCAATCTTTGAATCAGAAATCCCTATTATCAGTGCCGTAGGGCATGAAGTAGATTTTACCATAGCTGATTTTGTAGCTGATCATAGGGCTCCAACCCCAACAGGAGCGGCAGAGATGGCAGTTCCAAATGTAGTAGATTTAGTAAAATATTTAAATCAATTACAAATACGACTTGGGGAAGCGATTATAAAGAAAATTAAATATCAAAAATTAGTTATGGAAACATTAAAGAATTCTTTTGTAATTAAAAGCCCAATGATTATGTTTGATAATAAGAGACAAGCACTTGATTTGTTACAGAATAGGTTAATAGAGGGTATGAATGATTATCTACAAGATAAAAAATTATTAGTAGATAGTATTCGTACACATTATTTACTTAAGAATCCTAAAATGTTATATGAACCTAAAAAAGAAATATTAAAAAGATATTTAGTAGACTTAAATCGCAATATGAATACTGTTTTAGAAAAAGAAAAAGTAAGCTTACTACACAATATTCAGAAGTTAGAATTAGTAAATCCTTTAGGAGTATTAAAAAGAGGGTATGCAGTTTCTTACGTAAATGGTGCTGTTTTAAGAAACATTAAAGATGTTTCTATTGGTAATACAATTCAGGTTAGATTACATAACGGAGAGATAACTGCAAGTGTAGAAAATATAAAGGAGAAATAACATGGCAAAAGAAAAAGAAGTAAAATTTGAAGATAAAATGAAAGAATTAGAAAATATCATCAATGAATTAGAAACTGGTGAAGTAGATTTAGATTCTTCTATTGAAAAATATACAAAAGCTATGAAATTAGTAAGTGAATGTGATGAAAAATTAAAGAGTATAGAAGAACAAGTAAATAAAATTGTAAAAGAAGATGGTACATTAGAACCTTTTGAGACAGAGGCTATAGAAGAATAGTCTTTTTCTTTACGACTATAAAAAAATGTGCTATAATACATTGTATTTTGAGGAGGAGAAATCATGAGGATTGTAGTGAGTAACCCACTATCAGAGGGAAGAAGAGAACAATTTAATTTTGAAGGAGAAAGATTAAATACTCCAGAATTTGTAGAAACTTTTAAAAGAGATTATAGTATGCAGAAAAATTATGACCATTTAAGAAGAGCTTTTAGTATTCCTTTTGGTGAAACTATCTTAGAGGGTGAATTTACAATCTATGATGGAACCTTATTAACACCAGAATTTATGCAAGCATTTAAATTTGGAATGCATAATAGATGGGATAGTACTTTGGGAGAGGCTTATGATCCAGCTCTTAATCCATCCATGTCAGGTTGTTTAGTATCAAGAGAAGATTTAAAGAAAATTGAAACAACATTAGCAGCTATTTTCGAATTATTTGGAGAAAATGGTTTAAGATTAGCTAGAGAATTTAATTTGGCACAATCTATCATCGACATTTGTCATTATATTAAAGTAGATGATCCAGAGGATATCTATGATTTACCTGTAATAAGAAATACTACTAAGAAAGAATTAGTACTAGATTATGAAGATTTTGATCCTATTGCTAGATGTATAGATGCTTTTACTTCTTCGTTATTCTCATTTTATCCAAATGAGAATATAAAGAGTGCTTTATTCGCAGTACCACAACTTCTTTATGCTGATGGTAAATTTATAAGTCCAAGTGAGTTACATATACTTCTTACAGAAATAGAAAGTTCTTTATCTAGCACTGAAGTTAAGCTAGATAATAAGACTTATAAAGAGGCATTAGACATTTGTTTAGATATCTATGTAAGAAATAACAAAGAGTCATTTCCAAGAAAAGGAAATGTTAAACAATATCCACAAGAATAATAAAAAAATAATTAAATTTTTAGTTGAAAATAAAAGGAATTTTACAAAGTTCCTTTTTTCGTGAAAAATTAGTTATTGACAAATACTCACATTTGCACTATAATGAATTCATAAGCGTTTGACGTGGGAGAAGTATGAGTGAAAACGAGTTTAAGCGAGTTAGGTATGGTGAGAGCTAACAATGACGTTTACTTTGAATAACACCCACTAGTTGTTAAACTGAAATGAAAAGAGTAAGTTTAATCGGAAGTAATCCGTTACCACATTACACGATTTTAATAGAAATCGATGAGATGGCCAAGTGTATTGGCAATTTGGGTGGCACCGCGGATTAGATTCGTCCCATAATAGGACGAAATAGTGTATTTGCTCAATTAGCTCAGTTGGTAGAGCATCCG
>JAAGKN010000413.1_pt1 | contig 124055 bp, 115 predicted proteins | sample 6206371 | NCBI WGS metagenome assembly JAAGKN01 (sample SAMN11533720, study PRJNA540317) | gut metagenome | isolation source: fecal pellets from male and female animal of same cohort | host: Peromyscus leucopus | place: USA:CA | collected 2017
GAGCCGCCCCTCCCTTTCCCACCGAACTCTTTCGACTCCTTGAGCCACACTGTGTTGGACATGTTGCAAACTTACGAAAACAACCAGCCTGGCCTCCCCTCTTCTCCGCGCTCATCTGACTGGTTTAAGCCACACGGTGTTGGACATGACGCCTAATTCCAAAGGCTTGAGTTGTTTTGCAAAATATGTTGGCGGCACAAAAAGTAAAAGAATATCAGAATCTACTTTATTCTGATAACAACTTAAAAAGGAACAGATTCCCAACAAAAACATTCGGGAATGACACTAATGGATAACAGTTAAGGTTGGCCCGGAGAGTGCTACCCTTGCGGGAATGACGCGTATGAGAATAGCCTTACCCCGCGGTATAACCTTATAGCCTAGGGTTTTAGACAAAAAACAGCGGATAAAAAACCAGTTTTTTATCCGCTGTCCGTTACTTTATAAATATCCGTATTGATTAGGTATAGCTTTCCAAATACGTATGGAGACCTTCTCCTTTAGCTTGTTTTACGCCGGCCTCATACAACTCTTCGGCTTCTTCCGTGCGGCCCATGGCATACAATACCTGGGCTAACGAAAGTTTCGTCAAAATCTGTCCGCGGGTTTCGTCCGAATTATCAAACAATACGCGGGCTTCTTCCAAGTCTTTCAAAGCGGCAGCCATTTTATTTTTACGTTTTAAAATATCCGCGCGACCCCATTTTACAAAACCAAGGTCCACCGTATCGTTAATAGAAGAATACAGTTTATCGGCCACGTTATAATGGCGTAATGCCAAGTCGTATTTCCCCTGCTGGCGAAGCCCGTTGGCCATACCGCAGTTGGTATAGGCTTTGCCGAACAAATCTTCACTTTTGCGGAAAATCTTTTCAGCCATTTGATAATTCTTCACGCAGTCATCAATTTTCCCGCAAATACGGCTGATACCGGCCAGGCCGCAGTGTCCGTAAGCCACGCTGATATCATCCCCCGCTTTTTTGGCAAGTGTAATGGCTTTTTTGAACTGGGCAATTCCCTCTTCAAAATGCCCCTGCAGGCGGAAAATCCCGCCTTTGGCCCAGCAAATAAAGCTCATGCCGGCATAATCTTTTTGTTGGGTATAGGCGGATAAAACGGCATCCAATAAATCGAGCGCCTCTTCCAAGCGGCCCCAGGCGCGAAGAGCCATCCCCATTTCCTGCATGGAGCGCACGACAAATTCGTCATATTCCAATTCCTGCGCCATTTTTAGCGCGTCTTCGGCCAGTTCATACGCGGCGGAAGAATGTCCTAACGTGCGGTAGCAAGCCGCCATGGCAAGCAAAACATCCATGCGCATTTCCGCCTCTTCGGCTACGCCCAAGGCTTTTGCGTAGCTTTTTAACGCATCTTCAAACGATCCAAGCTGCCGCTGGGCTTCGCCGGTTAAAAACCAGGCGGAAGCGTCTTTAGTGCGCGCAGCGGATAATTTTTCAAGCGCGTCCGACGGACGGTTATCTTCCAAGAGCGTTTCAATTTCCGTCAAATCCAGTTTGACGGCTGTTTTTTTGATTGTTTTTTTGGAGGCAGGCATGAAGTTTCTCCTTATAGTTTTAAATGTTTTTTTATTTCAGCCATGGTGGAAGCCAAGTCGTACGGTTTGGGAATGAAATAATCCGCCCCGGCTTCCATGGCGCGGTCGCGCGATTCCGAATCAGACAAAGTGGACATAATTACAATCGGTATCCGCCAGGTGGCGTTGTCGGTCTTTAACAATTTGCACACTTCAAAGCCGCTTAATTTAGGAAGCATTAAATCAAGCAACACAAGGTCCGGCTTTACCTGTTTGGCAAGACTCACGCCCGCCACGCCGTTTTCGGCCCAAAACACTTCCACGCCTTCTACTTTCAGCGCGCCGGAAAGAGCCTGGCCGAGAACTTTGGAATCTTCGATCAGTACCACTTTTTTCATAATTAAATTTCTTCGCAATGGTCTTTATACAGCCGAACGGCGGAAGCGTATTCGCGCGCATTTTTGATAATGCCGTTTACTTCGTCTTCTTCCAGCTGGCGCACCACTTTGGCGGGCACACCCATTACCAAAGAACCTGCGGGAATGCTTTTCCCGGCGGGAACCACCGCCCCCGCGCCGATAATGCAGTTGGGGCCGATTTCGCTTTCCATTACTACGGCGTTCATACCGATTAAGCAGTTATCCCCAATTTTACTGCCGTGCACCACGGCACCATGACCGACGCTCACGCCTTTGCCAATAACGGCCGGGCAGCCGTAATTAACATGCACACAGGCATTTTCCTGAATGTTGGAGTTTTCCCCCACCGAAATAGCGGCAATATCCCCGCGCAGCACGGCGCAGGGCCAAACGGAAACATTATCACCAATAGTCACATCGCCAATAATAACGGCCGTTTTATGAATAAAACTGGTGGGGCTTGTTTTGGGCACAAGTTCGTTAATTCTTTCTTTCATGTGCGGCTCCTTTAGGAAGTTTGGGGTTCATGGGCGCGGAAGAAAGCTGCAAACCCCAATAAATAAAAATGCTTACAATACCCGGCAAAATATAATACACCACGCGGTAAATAAGTGTGGCCATTAAAGCGGCGTCCCAGTCGATGCCCATTTGGGCGTAAACGGCCGTCATGGCCAGTTCCATGGCGCCAAGCCCCCCGGGCAAGAGAGGGATAAGCGTTGTTACCATGCCAACGGCAAATCCGGCCACCAGCACGCCGGACGAAATATGCACGCCTACGGCGCGGAAAGCAAAGTAAAGCACTAAAATGGTAAACAGCCAGTCGGCGCAAACGTACACAATCGCCCAAGTCATTTTATTTTTCTTTTTATGAATAAGGTCGATGCCTTCGTCCAACTGGTCCATAAAATCGTTATATTTGTCTTTGGGAATTAAAGCGCGGAAAACGTGAAACAGCACCTTGTTCATCAGGCGGAATGTTTTGCGCAGCCATTTGGAACGCCATTCATCGTTAAACAAAAATGCGGTAACCACCGCGCACACGGCGCACATTACCAAAATAAGCGAAAAATTCTTCAACAGTTGCATGGTGGTGGCCGACGAATTAAACAACATCAGCACCGAGCCCTGCAAAATGATAATCGCCAGTACAAAATACAACAAAACGGTAATAACGATACTGGCCGTTACGCAGGTGCCAAAAGGTACGCGGCGGCGGTTAAGCAAATGCGCGCGCAAGGCAAACCCGCTTGCGCCAAAAGAAGACACCACATAATTAACCGTCGTGGACACGAGTGCAATGCCTATGGCCGCCCCCTTGCTTACGCGGCGGCCCATTACACGCAGCACCTCGTACAAACTAAGCCCCATAGATACGTAAATGAGCACGGAAGAAAGAATGGAAAGAAACAGGAACCCGGTCTGTACGCTCTGCCAAATTTTGACAAAGCTGTCTTTTGCTTGGTAAACCATAAACGCGATAACACCCAAGGAAAGCACCACGCCAAGCGAATAGAACAAAAATTTAAGCGGTTTTTTCACTATACCACTCCGGGAAAATAAGTTATATAAATTATATAATTTATTTAATATAAAAAACACCCGCGCCCAAGCCATATTTGCGTGGGTGTTCGTTTCGCAAAAGAAGGATTTTTATGAAAAGCATTAAAGTTATCGGGGCCAAAGGGCACAATTTAAAAAATGTTACGGTAGAATTACCCAAAGATAAAATGGTGGTGGTAACGGGGCTTTCCGGCTCCGGCAAAAGTTCGCTGGCGTTTGACACAATTTACGCCGAAGGCCAGCGGCGGTATGTGGAAAGCATGTCCGCCTACGCCCGCCAGTTTTTGGACTTAATGGAAAAGCCGGACGTAGAACATATTGAAGGCTTATCGCCCGCCATTTCCATTGAACAGCGAAACCCGTCCAAAAACCCGCGCTCCACCGTGGCCACCGTTACGGAAATTTACGACTATCTGCGCCTGCTGTTTGCACGCGTAGGCCACCGCCACTGCCCCCAGTGCGGCCGGGAAGTGGAAGCCTGGAGCGTGCAGGGCATCGCGCAGGACATTTTGAAAAAATTTGCGGATAAAACGCTCTATATTTTAGCCCCCGTCATCCGCGGGCGCGCCGGAACGTACGAAGAATTATTCGCCAAATTTAAAAAAGAAGGCTACGTAAAAGCGCGCGTAAACGGCGAAGTGATTACGCTGGACCATACCCCCACGCTGGAACGCTATAAAAAACATACCATCGAACTGGTAGTGGACGAAATTTACGTGGACGAGTTTGACCGCGAACGGTTGGTGGAAAGTTTGGAAGCCGCTTTAAAATACGCCCAAGGCCTCGTGCACATTTTGGAAACGGAGGGCAGCAACCCCGTCGATTTTACGTATAGCGAAAGCAACGCCTGCGCGCACTGCGGTATTGGGTTTAGCGAATTGGAACCGCGCCTGTTTTCGTTCAACTCTCCTTACGGCGCGTGCCCGGAATGCAACGGGCTGGGCGTAAAAATAGAAGTGGCGGAAAATTTGGTCGTCCCAAACCCGACGATTTCCATTAACGAAGGCGCCATCGCCGCGTGGGACAACCCCGTCACCACCCGCACCCACCGCTGGAAAAACTCCTGGAGCGAATACTATTTTGATATTTTGCGCCAGGTATGCCGCCAAAATAAAATAAACATGAACACGCCGTGGAGGGAGCTGCCCAAAGCACAGCGGGATTTACTGCTCTACGGCACGGGCGGTGCAAGTTACACGTCGCTCATTTCCGGCGGGGAACAGGATTTCGAAGGCGTAATTACCAACTTGCAAAGACGCCACAGCGAAAGCGAGAGCGACTTTGTAAAAGAAGAAGTCTACAACCGCTTTATGCACGAAGTTACCTGCCCCGTCTGCCGCGGCGCGCGTTTAAAGCCCGAAGCCCTGGCTGTGCGCGTAGCGGGCAAAAACATCAACGAAATTACGGCCATGCAAGTGTCAGCCGCCGTGGAATTTTTCAAAAATTTACAGCTGACGGACCGGGAAAAACTCATCGCCAAAGACGTTATGAAAGAAATCAACGCGCGTTTGGGCTTTTTAAACAGCGTGGGCCTTAGTTACTTGACGCTTAACCGCATGAGCCAAACATTATCCGGCGGCGAAGCCCAGCGCATCCACCTGGCTACGCAAATCGGCTCCGGCCTGACCGGGGTGCTGTACGTGTTGGATGAACCAACCATCGGTCTCCATTCGCGCGACAATGACCGGCTGATTGAAACGCTTAAAAACCTGCGGGATTTGGACAACACCCTCATCATCGTTGAACACGACAAAGACACCATTTTAGCCGCCGATTACGTAGTGGAGCTGGGCCCCGCCGCTGGCGAACACGGGGGCAATATCGTAGCGGCGGAAGATACGGCCGCGTTTTTGAAAGATAAAAACTCGCTGACTGCCTCCTACTTAAACGGACGGAAAATGATTCTTCCCCCCGCCGCGCCGCGCAAAGGAAACGGCAAGTATTTGGAAATCCAGGGAGCCAAACAATTTAACTTAAAAGACATTGACGTTAAAATCCCGCTCGGCAAATTTGTGTGCGTAACGGGCGTGTCCGGCTCCGGCAAATCCACGCTTATCCACCAAATTTTATACCGCGCTTTGGCGCGCAAATTTTATAACGCCAAAGACGCGCCGGGTGAACATAAAATTATCACGGGCTTGGATAATATCGACAAAGTAATTATCGTCGACCAAAGCCCCATCGGCAAAACGCCGCGCAGCAACCCGGCCACGTACACGGGCGTATTTTCGCACATACGCGACCTGTTTGCCGAAATGCCCGAAGCCAAACGCCGCGGCTATAAACCGGGCCGGTTTTCGTTTAACGTAAAAGGCGGACGCTGTGAAAAATGCCAGGGCGACGGGATTTTAAAAATCCAAATGCAGTTCCTGCCGGACATTTACGTAAAATGCGAAGAATGCCAAGGCCACCGCTTTAACGAAGATACGTTACAAGTAAAATTCAAAGGTAAAAACATCGCAGAAGTATTGGATATGAGCGTCTCCCAGGCGTTAGAATTCTTTGACGCAATCCCCAAAATCAAACGCTATTTAAAAACGCTGAACGATGTGGGCCTCGGCTACATTAAACTCGGCCAGGCGGCCACTACCTTATCCGGCGGAGAGGCCCAGCGCGTAAAACTGGCGGATGAACTTTCGCGCAAAGGCACGGGCAAAACGCTGTATATTTTGGACGAACCCACCACCGGCCTGCACTTTGCCGATATCGATAAACTGTTACAGGTGCTCCACGGCCTGGCCGACAAAGGTAACACCGTGCTGATTATTGAACACAACCTGGACGTTATCAAAACGGCCGACTGGCTGATTGACCTGGGCCCCGAAGGGGGCGACAAAGGCGGCCAAATCGTTTGCGAAGGCACGCCGCGCGACGTGGCAAATTGCCCCGGTTCCTACACGGGTAAATACCTTAAAAAAGAACTGGACGAAATGGACGCGTTTATTAAAGAAAACGGCCTGACGCTGGCAGAACGGAAAGAAGAAAAGAAACCCGCCTCCGACAAAAAGCCGTCCGCAAAAAAAGCGGCGAATAAAACTTCCGCCGCCAAACAGAAAACCGCTAAAAAGAAATAAAAAATGAGCCCCGGGCCGCAAAACCCGGGGCATTTTAACAGTTAGTATCTCTCCAAAAAAGGCTTACAGCGCCAATTTATAGTTGGCCCCGGTCAAGGGAGTCCCCCCGTAAGATAAACATAACTTCCTGCCGTCAACGGACCGCTCCGTGCAAGACCAGTACTGTTCAGCCGTATGATAAGCCAAATCAAAATCCCCTTCGCCCGGTTTCCGTCCATGATACGCCCGGATATATACATCATCCCCATTTGCTTCCAGCGAATAGACAAACCGTTTGCTGCGGCGCAGTTTGGGGTTAAGAGGGTACGGCTCCAATTTTAGCGAAATATCCAATAATTCAAAAGGGTCCCCGTCTTCTATCAAGGACTGCCAATTATTTCCGTTTGCCATTCCCCACAGTTCTATAGCGGAGGAAACAGAACGGCACAGGGAAAACGCCTCCGACGCATGGCTTTTAATCACCGCGCGCCGATACTGCGGTAACGCCAAAGAAGCAAGCACCCCAATAATCAGCACCACTACTAACACTTCAATCAGAGTAAACCCCGTTTTCATAAGATTCCCCTCCCAGCTGATATTTATTAGTCTATATTCAGTTTCTAAAAAAATCAACCCGCCCTGCAAAATTATATAATTTAAACATGAAAGACAAAATCCGCAAAACAAACGCCGCACGGCACCTGGATGAACTAAACATTCCCTATGAACTCATCCCCTACGAAGTGGACGAAACGGATTTAAGCGCCGTGCATGTGGCCGCCAGCTTGGGTGAAAATATCGACCAAGTATACAAAACGCTTGTTTTGCGCGGAAAGGAAACGGGTCTGTTTGTATGCGTTATACCCGGGGCGGCAGAACTGGATTTAAAAGCCGCCGCACGCGCCAGCGGCAACAAATCGTGCGACATGCTGCACGTAAAAGAACTGATGCCCGCCACAGGCTATATCCGCGGCGGATGTTCCCCGCTGGGCATGAAAAAACACTTTCCCACATTCATCCACGAAGACTGTATTTTATGGGACTATATCTACATCAGCGCGGGTATCCGTGGTCTGCAAATTAAAATTAATCCCAATAATCTGATAACGGCCGCCAGCGCGCAGACGGCCGCTCTGTGCCACTAACGCCGTTCTACTATATTTTTCCCCTTGCCGATTTTTTCCCCTCGCCTATACTATCTATATACAACTACGCCAAATGGGGGGTGCGTTTATGTATGCAAGCGTATGGAAGCGTTTTTTTGCTTTCTTAATTGATGCGGCGGTTTTCGCCGTTATTTTCTGGATATTGTCCCAAATGTTGAGCGGGGCCACAGCGCCTTTGGTGCTGCTCGTCATCATTTGGCTGTATTATGCGCTGCTTGAAAGTTCGCCGCTGCAGGCGAGCGTGGGCAAAATCATCATGAACATAAAAGTGGTGGACCGCCGCGGCCGCCGGCTGACGTTTTGGCAGGCGACGGAGCGCATTTTATCTAAACTGATTACAAACATTACGTTTTATTTCGGTTTTTTTATCGCCGCGTTTGACAAGAAAAAACGGACACTGCACGACCGCGTCAGCCACAGTGCGGTAATCGCTAAAAACGCCGAGTTCGACCCGGACCTTGAAGACGAAACGGAAGAGGCCTCTCTAACGCTTATTACCGTTGTGTCCATCTTACTGGCGGTTACGTTTGTAACCATGCTGCTGGGGCTTGTCGCTCTGCCGCAGTATCAGCGCACGGAACGGCACATTCAGCTTTCCCGCGTTCTCACCGCACTGGGACAAGCCGCACGCCAACAGCAAAAAGACGCTTCCGTACCGGGCGTAGATCCGCGGGAATGGCAGGGGGAATACAACGGATGTCAAAAAATCAATCCGCAAAAACTGTCCTGCAAAGGCTATGAACTGGTGCTGGAACCGGGCGGCGTGACGGCACAAGCACGCTCCAACGGCATGGATATTTTATATTCACTGTATTATTCGTTTGACGGGGGACCCGTTATCTGCCAGTCCGACACCGCCCCAGGGCGGGAATTATGCTCCGCGTTTACGGGCGCACAATAATATAAAAAATCCTCCGCATAAGCGGAGGATTTTTCAGTTCAAACCGTTGTTACTCACCCGGGGAGTAATAGACGGGCGTTTTTTTATCGTCCCGCGCCACGGCGCTGATTTTATATCGGTTCCCGTTCACGCCGATTTTAAAGCCTTTGGGAGCAAGCACTTTTTGCGTATCGCGCTGGAATTGCACCGGGTCCCCAGACAAGAGAGACAGGCGCAGCAAATCATTCGTATAGCGCCCATAGCGCGTATAATGGGCTTCTTCCAACAAAGCCACTTTTACCAAATGCTTGCGGGCGCGGTCCACATAATACTTTTGAATGAGCGACCCGCCGCCAAAAAATTGGGAATACGCCGTCCACGCAAAAGCGGCCAACAGTACGCCGCCGAGCAAACGCACCACCGTGCGCTCCACCCACGATTTTTCGCGGATTTGCACCACTGCGCTTCCAGCTAAAAAATCCTGCAAAGCACGGTGTCGGTCGTCAAAAAACGCCAACAGGAAACCGCACATAAACAACGCCGCGCTGATGTAATACCCAATCGCGCGCACAAACGCCTGCGGAATAGAAAGCGGGCCGCTTAAATCTTTTTTTACTACGGCAATACCCACCAAACTTTTGCCAAGGGTTACGCGGTCCCCGCTGGATAAAATGGTTTCATATAAAATAAACGCACCGTTAATGGCGCCTACAATAGCCAATACGCCCCATAATTCCAACTCGGGCCCCAATAATTTAATTACCAAAGCGGCAATCAACTGCGCGGGGATAAACACCACGCCATAGTCAATCAGCAAAGCGACGAAACGCTCGGTCACCGTCGCGTACACTACCTGCGGCTTATCGGAACCCGCGGGTTTAACAGCCGGGGTTTCCGGGTTCATAATATTAATGCGTTGTTCAGTCATATATAAAAAACTCCGTATTTTATTATAACAAGTTTTTCCAGTACCGAAACAAAAATCCCCAAACATTTTTAAGAGTTAACGTAAAAAACAAAAACTTTCGTACATCTCCGGAAAAAAGTACAATATAAATATATTTTCAACAAGGAGAAACGCACAACATGAAAAAAGCAATTTTACTTTGCACGGCCTGCGCTTTACTGGCGACGGCCTGCACCACCCCCAGCACCAAAACCGCTTGGGGCGCCGCCGGCGGAGCCGCTGTAGGCGGTATTGCCGGGGCGGTTATCGCCAACAACACGGGCCACAGAAGCGAACACGGAGCCATCGCCGGTGCGCTGGCCGGTTTAGCTGCGGGCGGCTTATTGGGCAACTATTACGATAAACAAGCTAAAGAACTCGCCAAAATCGCCGAAGTAGTAAAATCCGCCAACGGCATTCAAGTCTACTTGAAAAACGATATTTTGTTCTCCACCGGCAGCGCGGAACTTTCCGCCGCTTCTATGCAGACGCTGACCGACCTTAACAAAGTACTCAAAAAATATCCCAAAAACCGCATCGTCGTACAGGGATACACCGATTCCACCGGCTCCGACGCAATCAATAACAAACTCTCCACCCAACGCGCCAAAGCCGTGTACGACTTTTTACTCGGCAGCGGGCTTAAAACGCTCAGCATCACCTATGTAGGCTACGGCTCCTCCAACCCGATTGCCTCCAATGCCACCGCCGAAGGCCGTGCGCAAAACCGCCGCGTAGTGCTTTCCATTACCGCTAACGAAAAAGACATTAAATAATTTTGTCGCACGCAAAAAACCGGAACCCTTTACAGGTTCCGGTTTTTTATATTTTTTTCGGCGGGATATAACCCTAAAAAACAGTGGCGTTTACGCCGTTAATTTGCTACTCTTTCTATATGGTAACCCAGGGAAACGACCGCGTAAAAGCGCTTATTAAATTATTGCAGACCGAGTCCGACGCTTACGGCCCGGTGCTCAAGCGCGAACTGGCCGCTGCCATTAAGGCGGACCCGGCGCGCGTGCAAAGCGCCATAATGGAGGAATTTAAAACCGCTGCTCCGCTTCCCGTCGTACACACCCTGGAAGAAATTTGCTGGGAAGATTTAGCCGCGGCCTTGGCGCGGTTTGCCGCCAAAATCAACCCGGACTTGGAAGAAGGCCTTACGCTTTTATCCAAATTTACCAGTCCCGCCGCCGGCCGCAAAGAAGTAACGGTTCCGCTGGATGAAATGGCGCGCGAACTCCGCCCCGCCCTTTTAAATGCAAAAAACCATGCGGAAATCGCGGGCATATTAAGCCATTATTTTTTCCGCGTACGCGGATTTCAAACCTTACCCTCCAATTTGGACGTAAAAGATATCTCTTTTGCCCGTTTCCTGCGCAAAAAACGCGGTTCCAGCCTGTGTGCGGCGTGTTTATATATAGCCGTCGGCCAGCGTTACGGATTGGACGTAAACTTGGTGGATTTGGCCGGGCGTGTACTTGTGCACTTACGCGGTCTGTCGCGGCGGGAATCGCTGTTTATTGACCCGCTTGACAACGGAAAACTCCTGTCTGAAGAAAATTGCCGCAACTACATCCGCGCACGGCAAATTGAATGGAACGACGAATTTTTCTCCCCCCTTTCTTCCCGTTTAATCGTACGGCGTTTTATCGCCAACATGATTTACGTGCTTAACAAACTGCGCGACGAACGCCGCCTAAAGTACTTGCGGGAATATTTAGAAATTATTAAAAATTAGCCCGGAGGACGGATGAACTACTACGTATATTTAATTCTCGCCGTAGCGTGTTTCGCAGGCGAAATTTTTGTTATGGATTTTTCCCTCGCCTGCTTTGGTATGGGCATTATGGGGGCTGCCCTTGCCGCGTGGCTGGGGTTTCACCTATGGTGGCAGCTGGCGGCATTTACCTTAATCTCTGCCATTTGTTGGATTGGAATCCGCCCGTTCACGCTCAAGTATTTTTACGGTAAAACAAAAAACATCAAAACCCCGGCGGAAGAAGTAATCGGCAAAGAAGGCGTGGTGGAAACCGCCATCGACCCCATCCAGGGAACGGGCCGCATAAAAGTATCGGGTGAAAGCTGGAAAGCCGCCGCTAAAAACGCCATCCCGGCAGGAACCGTATGCGTAGTGGAAAAATTAGACGGCGTAACCTTAACCGTACGCCCCAAACACTGATTTGCAGGCGCGCGTTCACGCGCAATTTAAAACAGGAGGAGCAAATATGGAAGGATTAGGAGAAATGGGACTTGTTTTTTTAATCGCCTTTACTTTTTTTGTCATTGTGGTTATTGCCAAAGGCGTTATTGTTGTAAAACAAGCACAGGTAATGATTATTGAACGCTTTGGTAAATACTTGGAAGTATTAAACCCAGGCATCAACTGGATTATCCCGCTAATGGATAAACCGCACTTAATGGAATGGCGCAACAGCCGCGAATACATGGACGGCTCCGGCCGCACGCGCTCCGTACCCTATATGGAAATGCGCGACACGATTGACATGCGCGAAACGGTATACGATTTCCCCCGCCAAAGCGTAATCACCAAAGACAACGTGGGCATTGAAATCAACGCGCTGTTGTATTTTCAGATTACCGACCCGTTAAAAGCCGCCTACCAAGTGGAATCTTTACCAACTGCCATTGAAAAACTGACGCAGACCACGCTCAGAAACATCATCGGCGAAATGGATTTGGACCAAACCCTTACGTCCCGCGAAATCATTAACGGTAAACTGCAGGTAATTTTAGACGATGCCTCCAACAAATGGGGCGTAAAAGTAAACCGCGTGGAACTGCAGGACATTATTCCCCCCGCCGCCATCCGCGAAGCCATGGAAAAACAAATGAAAGCCGAGCGCGACCGCCGCGCTATGGTAACCGAAGCCGAGGGTACCAAAACGGCCCAAATTTTGAAAGCGGAAGCCGTGCGCGAATCCGAAATTAAAAAAGCCGAAGGGATGAAACAAGCCGCCATTTTACAGGCGGAAGGCGTAGCGGAAGCCAAAATTAAAGTAGCCAACGCAGAAGCGGAATCCGTCAAAATTGTGGCTTCCACGGTGGCGCAGTCTTCCAACCCGGCCAGCTACATGATTTCGCTTAAATATATTGAAGCGCTTACTAAAATGACCGACGGCAAAGATAATAAAATCATCTATATGCCGTACGAAGCCAGCAATGTATTGGGCGCCGTAGCCGCCATTAAAGACTTAACGGGCGGAGCCACCGCCGTCAACGGTAAATAATTATTTAAGACAAAAATAATCCACCCCGGCCCTTTTTACTGGGCCGGGGTTTTAATTTTCTAATGCCCCGGCTATGCCGAAAGATATTTAAGCCGGTTTTTTCTTCCGTTATTATTTTCGCCCTTTTGCCCTGCTTATAAAAAGCGTCCGAAACGGATTAGGCGTTTTATTTGTTTGAACCATAGGCGAGTTGTAAAACGCCCCGTTTTGGACTGCTTTTTATAGGGCATTGGGCGGGGAGTTTTTTGTTACTTTTTGTCGGCACAAAAAGTAAGAAGATAAACTTTCGGAAAATTGTTGCCCATATAAGCAACAACGGATAAGAAATCCCTTTCTTATCCGTTGTGCGTAAAGCGCAAGTTAACATCCGTTGTTATTTAACACTTACGTTAAAGGCAATATCTTCCCGTAAACTGTTGTGCACCGGGCACTCCTGCGCCGCCTGCGCATAAAACGCTTTATGTTCGTTTTTAAACCCGTCCGGGAACTTAAATTCTATTTTGATTGCCGTAATACGCGTGTGTTTTTCGTCAAAAGACGGCTCCACCGTCACTTCCGTCCCGCTAACGTCTTCCCCGCGTTTGGAAGCCACAAAACCCAACTTCGTCATCATGCACGCGCCAAGCGCCGCACAAAGCAGTTCCCCCGGGTTCATGTCGTTTCTCGGGTCGATATAAGCCGTTTTAACGCGCGCAGCGGAATCCGCCAACACACCCACGGTATCTAAATTTTTTCCTAATGTAGTTTTAATTTTTGCCATTCTGTTTTCCCCCTTTATGGTATTTATAGCCTACACGGGTTATACGCTCTTGCAAAGGTTTTTTTATATTAGAAAATCACGGCAGAAAATGGGAAACAAAACGCGTTTCCCGCTGGTTATTTCGGATTGTGTAACGGATTTCATCTTGCGCTTGAAGCTCAAAATCCGCCAACGCCAATTCGGAATGCTCATCGGAATACGGCGAGGGGAAATTACGCAACAGAAGGTTAAAAACGCATTCACCGCTGCGCCAGACTTCCACGGAATAGACCCGTTCGGAGGGCAGGAGCTTCCCTAAAGCCCACCCCCTAAACACTAAAGAGCGTGAGTACTCTGCCCCTTTCCCCAAATAACGGTTTAATAAAAGCGGCACAATACGGGGCAGATTTACGGCAAAACTGCGCGTGCGACCGCTGGGCGTTATACAGCTGCCCGTATGAAGCCCCACCGCACGCCATTTCCCGTCTATCTGCTGCATAACGGGGGACCCGCAATACCCGCTGATATTAAAAGGATTTTCCATCTCTTCCCCCGGAATATAACGGTCCGCCATTAATCCAAAGCCCTCGGCGTTAAAAATATAACGCTTCATCGGCAAAATTTCATCAAGCCCGGCCACCCGGCCGGATACATATCCAAACGAATACGCCGTTTTGTTTAACAGCGGGGCCCCAATTGTTAACGGCTGCACAAAAGGCGCGTCCTGCGCTGGGAACTCCGCCAAAGAAACATCCGGTGCGTGCCAGCCAGCATTTCCGTTTACGGCGATGGTAATTTCTCGTTCCTGCGGAACATTATTTTCCCCCATAAATCGAATTACCCGCGGGGAGCCGGCCACTCCGCCAATATGGTACGGCATTGCCACCCACAAACGCGCCCGTGCACGAAAAACGAAACCCGTCCCCAATACTTCCTGCGAACCCGGACGGGAAACTTGAACAAGCCCGCGGGAAACATTCCTCAACAGCTGGCCTTGTGAAAACGCCTCCCGCGCCACTTTGATACTTTGGGGAGATAAAACAGCCTTTGCGCCCCGCGCGAGTGGCACTTGCGCCCATGCGGACGAACTTAATACAGTACTTACAATTAAACATAAAAAAGAAATAATACGCATATATTTTATTGTGGCAGATTTTGCTGCTCCACGCCAGAGCCCAAAGACCTAAAAACAAGATAGGCCCGGGCATAAGGGCCAACTAAACTATTCACCTAAACAACAGCAGTTTGGGGCTACACATATATTTATAAGAGGAACAAATCTCCGGACATCACTTTCGGACATGACAAACATAACACATAAAAAAAGCACCCTTACGGGTGCTTTTTAAATGGCTCGCCCTGAAAATGCTCGGCCACAAGTCGCCTCGTTGACCCTCGGCGCTCGCGGCCCCGCCTCGCCATACTCGCCTTTCGCTTTGCTCAAACTCGTATAAGGCTCCGGCTTTCTCGTCCTTACGCGGGCAAAGCAGTTTGCCCGCTCAGGGGCCCCAAGCCAATAAAAAAGCACCCTTGCGGGTGCTTTTTAAATGGCTCGCCCTGAAGGACTCGAACCTTCAACCTACCGGTTAACAGCCGGTCGCTCCACCATTGAGCTAAGGGCGAATAAAACTGTTTTAAGTACTGCTTATCCTTGCTACATATTTATTTTATGAAATAATTTTTATTTTGTAAATATTTTCTTTTGCTCCGTCGATAAAATCCCCCAAAAATCTTCTTTCTTCCGCACCGCCACACTTAAAAATACCAAACCGCCAAATAAAAATAACAGCCCTTCCAACATCTGTGCAAGTCCCCCCGCATAAATCCACGCGGCCAGCCCCACAATACAAACACTTTCCACCGCGTACGTAAGCGCGGCAAATAACCCCAATGTTTTACTGCGCCGTTCCACCGGGGTACGCAATAAAATAACACTTGTCATCATTGCGCCAAATGCGCCAAACGGCACGCCGCATAATGCGGTAGCTCCCAGTACCGCCCAAACGGGCAAACAAAAATATAATACCGCCACCGATAAAAAATATCCCAAATAATTAAACGTCAAAAGTTTGAAAAACATGAACCGTTCCGCCCGCGACGCAAACGCAAGCGCGCCGATAAACGCTCCCAGTCCAAACGCTGCCCCCAAAAAACCTAAATAAACCGACGAAAACCCGTGTTCATAAATATAAGTGGGAAGTAAAATAAGCTCCCAGGACTGGCCCAAAATAAACGTCGGCACCATGAATAAGACAGGTTCCCATAACATCCGGTCCGCACGCACGGCTCGCCACACTTCCCCATAAGACGGCACTGGCCGAAGCTGCCTCGGTTTGCGGCGGGAAAACATAATTACGCACAGCGTTACAATCACCGCACAAAACGCCGCACACCACACCCAGGCGGAAAATAATCCGCAGCACGCAATAACCAGTCCGCACAACACCGGCCCGGCGACGGACATAATCCCGTCAAACGCTTCCACAAGCCCCGTGGTTTTGGAAATAGACACGCCCGCATAACGCGAAAATGTGGGAGAAAGCGCAGTCCGCGCCAACTCGCCGGGAGCGTCAAACACGGAACTGGCAAACACAATCGCCCCCACCAGCCATGGATAATCTTTGCCGAAAATAATCAGCACAGGCACGCAAGCCAAGAGTAAAAACTGCACCACCTCACACGACAGCATGGCTTTGGAACGGCCGATTTTTTCAATAAACCGCGCACCAAATACGGCGGAAAAGATATTCGGCAAAAGCGAACAAAAACCCACAAAACCCGTCCACAGTACGCTGCCGGTGGCGGATAACACGTACCACGGCAACAGCAGCTGCATAAACTGGTTGGTTAAGGAAGATAAAGCCTCCGTCGCCAAAATCAGCCGCAAGGGTGTTTTATTGGATTTTTTAGTTATTTTTAGCATCTTGCATCCTTTGGAAAATTATATAAAATGATAACTGTAAAGGGGGATACTATGGCTGATTATAAAGATTATTACAAAATTTTAGGCATAAGAAAAACCGCCTCGGACGCGGAAATTAAAAAAGCGTTCAAAAGCATGGCCCGCAAATACCACCCGGACATGCACCCGGAAACGGAAAAAGCCAAAATGACCGAAAAATTTAAGGATATCAACGAGGCTTACACCGTCTTGTCCGACAAACAAAAACGCACAATTTACGACCAAGTCGGCCAGCAAGGCTACCAAGATTACGCCCGCGGCGGCGGTGCTTCGTCCCATTCCCGCACGGGGGCCAACCCATACCAGGGATACCAACAATACTCATACGGCGGGCAGGATTTTGGCGGATTTGGCGGAGCACAGGGATTCTCTTCCGGCGGGGGCGGAGCGGACTTCAGCGATTTCTTCCAAAGCATTTTTGGCGGAATGGGAGGCATGGGCGGAGGTTTTTCCGGCTTTGGGCAAAACTTCGGCCGCAGCGCGGCTTCGGGCCAAGCGGCGGGCGACGTGGAAGCCGAGCTTGCCCTCAACCTGGAAGACGCCCACCGCGGCGGAAATATGCAGCTGACGCTTCCCAGCGGACGCACCGTAACGGTGAAATTTCCGGCGGGCGTAGGAGAGGGCAAAAAAATTAAGTTAAAAGGAATGGGCAACCCCACCCAGCGCGGCAGCGGAGATTTGTACTTAATCGTAAAAATCCGCCCGCACGCCATGTTCCGCTTGGAGGGAGAAGATTTGCACGTGCCCGTAACTATTATGCCGTGGACTGCCGCCCTGGGCGGAACCATTTTTGTGCCCACGCTGGACGGCCCGGTTAAAGTAAAAGTTCCCGCCGGCACGCACAATGGCAAAAAACTCAAATTAAGCGGCAAGGGCTTAAACGCCAAAGGAAGCTTGTATGTTACGCTGGCGGTGGACGTACCGCGCACGCTGACAAAAGAGCAGAAAGAATTATTCACGCGCCTTGCGCAAATCAGTTAAAAAAAGCCCGGCATAACAGCCGGGCTTTTTATTGACCGAAAAAGTATAATATTAAAAAGTTTTAATAAGGAGAATTCTCATGACCGCTATTACCTGCACCTATACCGGCGACGGCGAAACAAAGCTCGTCCACGGCCCCACCAACACCGTTTTGGAAACCGACCTTCCGCCCGACAACGGCGGAAAAGGCCGCCGCTTTTCCCCTACCGATTTATTAGCCTCGGCGTTTGCTTCCTGCGTACTGACGATTATGGGCAAAATGGCCTCCGCCCGCGGGGAAAAGTTTGACGGCGCCCACATTGAAATTAATAAAATTATGGCCGCCAGCCCGCGCCGCGTGGGCGAATTTGTGTTAGATGTAACTTTTCCGGCGCATTTTACCGACGCGCAAAAAAAATTCTACTTGTCCGCCGTTAACGCCTGCCCCGTACACCAGACGCTCCACCCGGACGTAAAAGTTACGGTCAACGTAAAATAATTTAAACTGACACGTCCCCGGCCCCCGCGCCGGGGATTTTTATATAGGCAAATTTATATAATAAGGGTATATGGCAAAAATCAGCTGGCGGGAAGCATACGCCAAAACTAAAGAATTTATCAAAATTTCACTAAAGAAATACTCGCTGTTTCTATTGCATCTCACGCCCCACCAAAATATCGCGCAAACCATTTTGGCGTACACGTTTTTGGGGTGGATTGTTCTGTCCCTCCCGTTTATGAACACGACGGACGTTTCGCTTTTGGACAATTTGTTTACGTCCGCCGCCGCCGTTTCTTCCGCCGGGCTTAACAGCGTAAACTTTGCCGATTCCTATACGTTTTTAGGCAAACTGGTGGTGCTTATCCTCATCCAAATCGGCGGGGTGGGATATATGACGTTTTCCTCGTTTGTGTACCTGTCTTTTTCCGAGCGGCACCGCCTGCGCAAATCCCAGCAGGAAAATTTAAACGCCGAAGTTTCCCTTCCCAAAACACTTAAACTGTCGGACTTTTTATGGGCCGCCATGGTATTTACGGTAATAGCGGAACTCATCGGCGCGGTGTTTTTATTTAACTATTTCCGCCACCACGATTACGGCATTTTTGACGCGGCCTGGTACGGCATATTTCACAGTGTATCGGCTTTCTGCACGGCCGGGTTTTCACTTTGGAACAACGGGCTGGAAAACTTTGCAGACAGCAAGACGATGAACATCGTCATCTCGTGCCTGACGCTTTCCGGCGCGATGGGGTTTATTGTAGTAACGGACGTATTTAATTTTATCCGCCGCAAAACAAAACACATTACGTTTACCACCAAAATTATCGTCATCACCACGGCGTGCATGGTGTCCTTCGGCACGTTTACGCTGTTTGTTACCACCCCGGGCATTACGCTTTTGGAAGCGTTTTTCCAATCCGTCTGCGCTATGACAACGGCCGGATTTAACACCGTTAACATTGGTACTTTATCATCGTGCTCGCTGCTCATTTTGATACTTTTAATGAGCATCGGCGGCTCCCCTTCCGGCACGGCTGGCGGCATGAAGACTACCACTTTCTGCAGTGTATTAGCCATTATGTACAACCGCCTGCGCCTAAACACACGCGTAGAATTTTTAGGCCGCCGGTTACCGCTTTTACGCCTGTATGCGGCAACTTCTACCTTGCTTGTATATGGGTTCTTTTTATTCGTCAGCGTATTTCTCTTAACGTGGACGGAAGATTTACCGTTTATCAGCCTGGTGTTTGAATCGGCCGCCGCTTTAGCGACGGCGGGTTTGTCCACCGGCATCAGCGCCCAGCTTTCCATACTGGGAAAACTGATTATTATCGCCACCATGATTGTTGGCCGCATCGGCGTGGTAACATTCGGCATGGCCCTCTTGGCGCACGACGATGATAAAGACGACGAAAACGACAAGCCCGTCAAAACTGAAGACGTGGCGGTATAGAGGACAATATGAAATTTTACTTAATCAGCCTGGGATGCCCTAAAAATTTAACCAACAGCGAAGAATTTTCCGCACGCCTTTTGGCCGCCGGACACGAAATGGTTTTTACGCCGGAAGAAGCGGACGAAATTATCGTCAATACCTGCGGGTTTATCGCTTCCGCCGTGGAAGAAGCAAAAGAAGAAATCCGCTACGCGTTAGACTTAAAAAAAGCCGGAACCGTCAAAAAAGTGGCCGTTACGGGGTGTTTAGTGGAACGCTTTAAAGAACAGGTGGCAAAAGAGTTCCCGGAAATTGACACGCTCTTTTCCATCGCCGCGCAGGAAACGGTGGAAAATACCTTAACCAAACAAGGCGTTATTTTGGATCCGCTCCCCAAATCCCTTTATCTGCCGGAATACAAAATGAGCCTGACCGCCCCGCACACCGCCTATTTAAAGGTGGCGGACGGCTGCAACAACCGCTGCGCCTACTGCACCATCCCGTTTATCCGCGGCGCGTACCGCTCTAAACCTATGGAAGACGTCCTGCGCGAAGCCGAACTGATGACGCAAAACGGCGTAAAAGAAATTTCCCTCATCGCCCAGGACACCACCTCCTACGGTATGGATTTATACGGCAAACCGCAGCTGGTGGAATTACTTGAAAAACTGCTTAAAATCGATGGTCTGGGCCGCCTTCGTATTATGTACGGCTACCCGCACCGCGTAACGAAAGAACTGGCGCGGTTAATGGCGGGGACGGATAAAATTTTCCATTATATTGATATCCCCCTCCAACATATCGCGGACCCGGTTTTAAAGCGCATGAACCGCCATTGCGATTCTGCGCAAATCCGCGCCACGTTGGATATGCTTAAAACAGAAGTGCCGGATATTTCGCTGCGCACCAACTTTATCGTGGGCTTCCCCGGAGAAACGAAAGAAGATTTTAACGAACTAAAAAAATTTGTACAAGAATACGAGTTTGACAATATGGGCGTGTTTGAGTATTTCCGCGAACCCGGCACCGCCGCTTACGATATGGAACAAATCCCGCAGGAAGTAAAACAGGAACGCTCCGCTGAACTGGTGGAAGCGCAAAGCCGCGTGATTGATAATATTAATAAACGCCTGCTGGGCACCACATTGGAAGCGATTGCCGACGGGCCGGATTTTGGCCGCACCTATAAAGACGCGCCGGACATCGACGGAAAAGTAACATTTACCAAACCTGTAGAAACGGGCAGCATTTTTAAAGCCCGCGTAGTGGCGGCGGAAGGGTACGAACGCGAACTGGAACCGCTTACGGAATAATTTACCCGCAAAAAAGCCCCGTTTATAACGGGGCTTTTTATTAGAAACCTTCTGCAACATCCCACCCTAAAGACTGCATAGCAGAACATATCTTTTTTCCCAAATCGCTTTCATAGTAACAATACCGGAACCAAGAATCATCCCCATTTTCACCAAAAACACCGCCAGCTTCCGCCAATAGTTCTTTATGAGCAGAATCTTTATATAAATTTCCACGCCAATAGAGCCTTCTAGTTTCCACCTCGGCAGAATATCCCCCATATTTAGAATAATAAACTCCATCTGCGCCCCGAGTCAATCCGGCAAACGGATCCACACTCACCTCCTCCGAAGTTAAAAAGCCCCGGTTATCAAACCCGTTTTCTAACAGATACAGATTTAATGCCGTTTCCATAGCATTTGCCGTTGTTAATACTTCACTAAAACGAGCTTTCCATACGGCCGCTTCGTACTGCGGCAGTGCCACCGCCGACAAAATACCAATGATTAATACAACCACTAACAACTCTATTAACGTAAAACCTTTCATTTTGACAACTCCAACAATAAATTAGTCATCCTGAAGTGTTTCTATTCAGGATCTACCGATTTTAATTAATATAAGGGCCGAGCTAAAACTTCTCGGCATGACATCCCTAAAATCTTTCACAAAACCCATATTATCAAAAAAAAAAAACGGGTCAAGCCTGCCGTTTAATGACAAAAAACTTGGAGAACGGGATTTGTTCACCGGGTACAAAAACAAAAAACAACTGTTATAACTGGTTCGTCAGACCGTTAATTAAAAAGTACGTCCAGGACAGCTCCAACGGTTCCGTCATTTCTTCGGAATTTTCAAAATCTTTTTCAAACAAGCGTTCAGTCAGTTCAGCTACAAATGCCGGGTCGGAAATGCCCAAGCTCATTTCTTTATTGACGTACAGGCTCATCTTGTCAAAATTGGCCGAACCCACCACCGCCCAACCGTCGTACACGGCGGCTTTTACGTGGCTCATCCCGTTATAAAAATACACGCGTACGCCGTTTTTAAACAATTTATTGGCCATAAAACGGTTGTTTTTGTCCATAATCCCCACGTCGTTTTTACCGGGAAGCACTACGCGCACATCCACCCCGCGCCCGCGCGCGTCAATCAGGTCCTTAACAATGCGGTCATCCGAAAAATATGCGTTTTCTATATACACACGTTTTTTAGCGCGGCGAATAGCTTCGCGCTGGGCATTAAAAATTTCACTGTCGTTGGGTTTGGTATACATCAAACGCACGTCAATCATGCCGGGGGTTTCGCGGTTTACCTCGCGCGCGCGTTTGCTGAACAGCTTGCGGTATCCGGCGGCCCAATCGCCCCCAATCCCGGTAAAAGACCAGTTCTGGTAAAAATTTTTCACCAGCCGCCCTACCACGGGTCCTTCCAGCGCCACCATCATATCATGCCAAGTATAGCGGTATTCCTCGCCAATGTTCATCCCGCCCGTATACGCAAGTTTACGGTCCACAATATACACTTTGCTGTGGTCAAATGTACTCCACGGGTTTAAGTGCGTACGCGCTTTAGTGCGCGATTTTTTGCGCAAATAAGACGTAATATACTTGGGCATTACAAAATCTTCCGCCGGTTTTAACTCCGGGTTCTTGCCCGAATTGAGCACCGTGTTAAGCTCATCCACAATCACGCGCACATCCACTCCGTCCGCCGCACGCTTTTTCATCACGTCGGCAATGGAAAGCCCGTACGGATCCGCCATAAAAATATACACGCTTGTAAAAATACTCTCCTGCGCACGCTGCATAGCCAACATAAAATGCGGGAAAAATTCTTCCCCGTCAATTAAGAGCGTCACATTAGCTTTATAATTCTGCTTGCTGATTTTTTTATCAAGCCACTTATTAAACGCGGTTAAATCCATTTCTTCGCCTGTTTGGTTAAGCGGCGGGATTACGTCCAAATCCCCCACGTAGGGCGGAAACATAGTATACACGCTGGAGGTACCCAGGGCAAATAAACGGTGCGATGTGGTAAACGGCGCTTTTACCGCGCCATATAAATGGCTTTTGATAAAAAATGAATAAATAAACGAGGCCGAAAACCCCAAAGAGCCCATTTCTTTTTTTACTTCATAATAATCCGGAAGGATGAGGCGCAGGCCCAAATCGGCCCGCGTGTCCACATACACGTAAGGGGACATGGGAACATTGTCCAGCCGCAGTAAAAACCGCGTGTAAGACGTGCCGGAAGCGGCCGTCATCTTTTTAAGCTGTTCATAAGCCAGGCGCGAAAATTGCGCAGCGTCCAATTTACCTATAATTTCCGTTTCGCCCGGAGCGTCTTTTAACAGCACTAAATCCGCCGTACCGTCTGCCTGGCGCAAAAGCATGGTTTCCTGCGTATTTAAAAAAATAATTAATCCCTGGTTTTCCCGCTCCGGCACCAGGGGAAGAAGTGTTTGCTTAATTACTTCCGCCCATTCCCTGCCAGCTACGGCAACGGCTTGCTTATCGGGGAAAGTTTCCCCTTTTTTTGCGGCGCGCAGCGACAAAAGCGCTTCATCCGCCCCGGCGGCATTTTTCAAATCCGCCGTAAAGTAAAAAAATGTATTCTCCCACTCATAACGGATAAATAATTTATCGCCGGACACAAACGCTTCCGTCGGCTCCGCTCCATGGGAAGCTACGCTGCGCAGCATATCCGTCTTACGCGGCGCATGCGAACACGCGGCCAATACGGCCGCACAGCAAACAATAAAAAATAAATAAATTTTTTTCATATTATTTTAAATACGGATTGATTTCTTTATATATTTTTTCGGCCACTTTTTCATAGCCGGCGGCGTTAGGGTGAATCATGTCGGACTTCAGCCTTCGGTCCTGAAAAATGCCCTTTATAATGCCCGGCACAAATATGGCCTGCTTTTCCTTGGCCAGTTTTTGATAGGCCGCGGTATATTCCCCCATGCCCGGGCCGCCCGTATCTACAATTACGGCCACGGCTCCGGCGGCTTGAACTTCATCCACTATTTGGGCGACGGCCGCCACGGCGGCCTCGCGCGACAAACTGCGCATATAATCGTTTGCGCCAAACTCAATCAGCACCATGTGCGGATTAACTGCCAACACATCCGCCACCCGCGAAGGCGCATTTACCGCCGTATCGCCCGACAGACCAAAATTTAGTACGGGCCTGCCTAATTTTTGGGCTAATACGTCCGGGTACGAAGCCCCTTTCGGCGCACCGTATCCGGCGGTCAGGCTGTCCCCAAACGCGGCAATAACGGTATTGGGATTATGTAAATTTTTAATTTCAGGCGAACTCTTCATAAAATAAAACGCAAAAACGGCGGCAATTACAATAACAATCCATTTTTTCATACTTTATTATAACAAAAGGATTAACCCTTTTTCCCGTACGCGCGCGAACGGACCGGGGTTGACTTTTCACTCTTTTATTATAGAATAAAAGTATGAACACACCGCTGACGCAAGAAGAACAGGAAAAATTATTGGACGCGGCCCAAACGGCGCGCGAGAATTCTTATTCCCCCTATTCTAAATTTAAAGTAGGGGCCGCCGTACTGGCTTCGGACGGAAGCATTTTTGTGGGCACCAATATCGAAAACGCTTCCTACGGCTTAACCGTCTGCGCCGAACGCAACGCCATTTTTGCCGCCGTAAGCGCGGGCAAACGCAAGTTCCGTGCGCTGGCGCTTATTACGCAAAAACTGCCGGGGCTGGATTTCAATTCACCATGCGGAGCCTGCCGCCAGGTAATGAGCGAGTTTATCGCGCCCGACGCGCCTATTTTGATAGCCGTACTCGACGGTGGAAAACGCATTGTCTACCCCAAACAACTGCAAGAATTAATGCCGTTTCCGTTTGATAAATTTTCCGAAAAATAGCACGTTAAACAACCGGGGGATACACATGCCAAACACTCACTATAAAGGCCTGGAAGCGCAGATATTGGAAAATGATTTTCTGCGCCTTACGTTTTTACCCGCATACGCCTGCAAACTGGCCAGTTTGATTTCTAAAAAAACCGGGCGGGAGTTTTTATTTCAATCTTCTAAACAAACGCTTGAAATCCCCCCCTATGGTGCGCCGTTTTCCGCCTACGATTCCAGCGGGTTTGACGAAGTATTCCCGTCCATAGATGCCTGCCCGTACCCGGACGGCCCGTGGAAAAATATCCCGGTGCCGGACCATGGCGAAGTGTGGGCCATGCAGTGGAGCGTCGCGTTTGCGCCGGACGGAAAAAGTGCAAAGTCCGTCATAAAAAGCGAACGCTTCCCGTATATTTTATCCCGCACCGTTACGCTTAAAGACAACGAAGTTTTATTTGAATATACAGCCGAAAACACGGCAGACGACCCCTTTGAATTTATTTGGACGCCGCACTGCCTGCTGGCCTGCTCCCCCGCCACACGCCTGCTGATTCCGGACAATTTAACCCAAATAATGACGGTAGAACACTCCACCCAACGCTTGGGCCCGTGGGGCACCCGCCATAATTACCCAATGACCATAGACGTTAACGGCCGCCCGATGGATTTAGCCGCCACGGAGCCCGCCGCCGCCCAAAACTGCGAAAAATTTTATTTTACTGCGCCCAACACTGCCGGCTGGTGCGGCGTGCAACATACCGACACGGGCGAACAATTAATTTACGAATATCCCGCAGATAAAATCCCGTACCTGGGCGTTTGGAAAACGCAAGGCGGTTACCGCGGGGATTATAACATCGCTTTAGAACCTTGCACCGGGATATACGACGATCTGTACGTAGCGCACAAAATCCGCCGCGCGTCCGTTATCCCCCCGCACGGCAGATATACTTGGACGCTTAAAATGACTGTCCGCTAAATTTAATTTATTAGGAGAACACTATGACCCAACCCGATTTATACAGTAAATTTGATGAAATTTTCCAAGGAGAAAAACTGCATTTCTTCGCGCCCGGACGTGTAAACTTAATAGGCGAACATACCGACTACAACGGCGGACACGTTTTTCCGTGTGCACTGTCTTTCGGTACGCATTGTATATTTGGACGGCGCGATGATGATAAAATCCGTCTTTACTCTTTAAATTTGCCCCAAAAAGGCGTTATTGAAGCCGACTTAAACCACATCGAATATAAAAAAGAGCAAGACTGGGCCAACTATCCCCTCGGCATGATTAAAACACTCCAAAACCACGGCTATAAACTAAACCACGGGTTTAACATGCTGTTTTGGGGCGATATTCCAAGCGGGGCCGGGCTGTCTTCTTCCGCCGCCATAGAACTGGCCACCGGGGTAGCCATAAATACGGCGTTTCACCTAAACATCCCGCAAGTGGAACTTGTCAAAATGGCGCAGGAAGACGAAAATAAATTCGTCGGCATGAACTGCGGCATTATGGACCAGTTCGCCAGCGGTATGGGCAAAGAGGACCACGCCATTTTGCTTGATTGCAACACGCTTGACTACGAATACGTACCGCTCAATTTACGCGGAGTAAGCATTGTTATCATTAATAGCAATAAAAAGCACGCGCTTGTTACGTCCGAATACAATACGCGCCGCAAAGAATGCGAACACGCCCTGGCAGAGTTACAGCAGAAGCTCCCTATCAAATCGTTAGGAGAGCTTTCCATAGAAGAATTTGAAGCAAACAAACACTTAATCACAAGTCCTGTAGAACAAAAACGCGCCAAACACGCCGTGTACGAAAACCAGCGCACACTGCAGGCTGCGGCCGCACTCAAAAAAGGAGATTTGGATAAATTCGGTAAACTGATGAACGAGTCCCACATCTCCCTGCGAGACGACTATGAAACCAGCGCCCCGGAGCTGGACATTATCGCGGAAACGGCTTGGAACGTCCCCGGCGTACTGGGCGCCCGCATTACAGGCGGCGGATTCGGCGGCTGCGCGGTGGCTCTTGTTAAAGACGAAGCCGTCCAACCGCTAAAAGACGCTGTTAACCGCGTCTATCCGGCAAAAACGGGCCTGCAGGCGGACTTTTATATTGCTTCCGCCGGCGGCCCCGCGCGGGAACTGAAAAAATGCAGTAAATAAAAGAGCCATTTTTAGACTATAAACAGCAGAAGTTATATGATTTTTCAGATTTGAGGAATTTTGGCGCCATAAGTTTGGCCGCGGCGTAATGACAGTTACGTAAGGCCAAAGTCGGTGCCAAAATACCCAAATATGGAAAATTGTTTATTGGACTCTATAGAAGATAACAACAGGAGCAGTATATGAAAAACATTTTAGTAATAGGCGGGGCCGGCTACATCGGCTCCCATACCGTCAAAATGTTGGCGGAAAAGGGATATAACCCCGTCGTGTTCGATAATTTATCCAAAGGCCACCGCGAAGCCGTGGCAAACTATCCCTTTGAATTGGGCGACTTGGGTGACAAAGCGCGCCTGGCCGAAGTATTCAAAAAACATCAAATTGACGCCGTAATGCACTTTGCCGCATTTATTGAAGTGGGAGAAAGCGTGAAGGAGCCGTCTAAATACTATCACAACAACGTAGCGAAAGTGCTCAACCTGCTGGATACAATGGTGGAAAACGGAGTAAAGTACTTTGTATTTTCCTCCACTGCCGCCACATTCGGCGAACCCGTCAAAGAAAAAATTGACGAAACACACCCCCAGCTGCCCATTAACCCTTACGGCAACACCAAACTAATGGTGGAAAAAATGCTGGCGGATTTTGACACGGCCTACGGCCTTAAATCCACCGCGCTGCGCTATTTTAACGCAAGCGGCGCGGACGACTCCGGCCAAATCGGCGAATCGCATAACCCGGAAACGCACTTAATCCCTATCGTACTGCAAGCGGCGGCAGGGAAACGGCCTTCTATCAAAATGTTCGGCGACGACTACCCCACCCCGGACGGCACCTGCGTGCGCGATTACGTCCACGTAAACGACCTCGCCCGCGCACATATTTTAGCCCTTGAAAAAATGTTTAAAGACAACGTCAGCGAACGCTTCAACCTTGGCAGCGGCAACGGGTTTTCCGTAGCGGAACTGGTAAAAGAAGCCAAACGCATTACAGGCGTAGATTTTAAGGTGGAAGTTGCCCCGCGCCGCGCGGGCGACCCCGCCGTGCTGGTGGCCGACAGCGCCAAAGCGCAGCAAGTATTGGGATGGAAGCCGGAATACAACCTCACGCGCATTATTGAAACAGCCTGGAACTGGGAACAAAACCGCAAATTTTAGGAGGCCGCATGGATATTAACTTACTGATAGACCAATTAATCGCCTACGCCGTCAATAAAAAGCTCCTGCCCGCGCGGGACCGCGCCTGGGCCGTCAACCAATTATTGGACATTCTGCGCTTGGATGACTATACTCCCAGCGGTTTTAAAAGCCAAACGCCCGAATATCCGTGTGAAATTTTAAAAAACATTTGCGATTGGGCAGCCAAACAAGGCCTTATTTCGCCTGATACAGTAACCCAGCGGGACTTGTTTGATACCAAACTTATGGGCGTATTTACGGCGCGGCCGTCCCACGTAACGGAAGAATTTTTCGTCCTGCATAAAAAATCCCCTAAAGCCGCTACGGACAAATTTTACCACGACGAACGCGCCCTGGACTATATCCGCACAGAACGCGTCGCCAAAAACCTGGCCTGGAAAGCCCGCACGCCGTACGGCAATTTGGACATCACCATTAATATGTCCAAGCCGGAAAAAGACCCGAAAGACATCGCCGCCGCGTTAAACGTAAAAGCCTCCGCCTACCCGGCCTGCCTTTTGTGCAAAGAAAACGAAGGCTACGCGGGCCGAGTCAACCACCCGGCCAGGCAGAACCTGCGGCTTATCCCGCTTGATCTGTTAAAAGACGGCGAGCCGTGGTATTTGCAGTATTCGCCGTACGTCTATTATAACGAACACTGCATTTTTCTTTCCGGCAAGCATGAACCGATGAAGCTGACAAAAAAAAGTTTCGCGCGGTTACTTAACTTTGTGGACTTTCTGCCGCATTATTTCATTGGTTCCAACGCCGATTTGCCGATTGTGGGCGGCTCCATTTTAACGCATGACCATTTCCAAGGAGGCCGATACGTATTTGCCATGGAAAAAGCCCCCGTGGAAACCGTATTTAAAATGGCTAAATTTCCGCGCGTAAAAGCGGGCATTGTAAAATGGCCGATGAGCGTCATCCGCTTAACGGGACCCAAAAAAGATTTAGTAGAGGCCGCCGATTATATTCTAAAAAAATGGCGCGCATACAGCGATCCAAAAGCCGACCTTTTGGCAAAAACCGGGGATACGCCGCACAACACGGTTACGCCCATCGCCCGCCGCCGCGGCAAAGCCTTTGAGCTGGACCTTGTGCTCCGCAACAACCGCACTACGGAAGAATTTCCGTTGGGTATTTTCCACCCGCATGAGGAAGTGCACCATATTAAAAAAGAAAATATCGGCCTTATTGAAGTAATGGGCCTGGCGGTACTGCCCGCGCGGCTTGCCAAGGAACTGGCGGATTTAGCCCCGCTTCTTGTCAAAAAAGATATGGCGGCCATCCGCAAAAACGACGCGCTTAAAAAACACGCGGACTGGGCGGCAGAACTCCTAAAAAAACATATGTTTACCAAGGACAACGCCGCAGAAATCCTCCGCGCTGAAGTGGGCAAAGTGTTTGCCAAAGTGTTGGAATACGCAGGCGTATACAAGCGTACGCCAGAAGGCAAAGAAGCCTTTGGCAAGTTTATTAAAAAATTATAGAGAAACACTCCCCCGGCAAAACCGGGGGAGTTTTTATGTACGTTAGCATCTGGCAGTTAAATAACCTCCGCCCTCAAAATACCAATAATTAAGCAAACAGCCAACAGCTCTATAAGCGTAAAGCCTTTCATACACCTTTCCCCATTAAAAAAAGTCATCCTGAGATGTTTTTACTCAGGATCTCCCTGTTTTACACGTACAAGGCTGGTCCCGCACAGAATCACTGCGGGATGACCTTAATTTATCCCCCCCCTTTACTTTTTTCTCAAAAAATTATAGAACAAAATATAGAACAAAACAAAAAGTAACAGGAGGCGCGTATGAAAGCCCTTCATCCCAAGCAAGAAGAATTATTGGAAATTTTAAAAACTAACATCTCGGACCCGCTGACTATGGAAGAGCTGGCCGACCGTTTAAACGTGAGCGGCAAAAGCGTGGTATTCCACCACATCAAACAGTTGGAAAAAAAGGGCTATTTAAAGCGCAACCCGGCCAACCCGCGCGACTACATTATTTTAAAAGACCCGGAACGCAATGTTATCTATCTAAAAATGTACGGTATGGCCAAATGCGGCCCGGAAGGCACTATTTTGGACGGGGAACCCACCCGCATCGTACCTGTGGACCCGAGTATGGTCTACTTTCCCGCCTGCAAAGGGTTTATGGTGGAAGCTAAAGGGGATTCTATGGAACGCCTGATTGCCCCGCACGATTGGCTGATTGTGGAACAGAGCCGCCAACCCAAAAATAAAGATGTGGTCGTCTGTGTGAATAATGGCGAAGTAATGGTAAAGCGTTTTACGCAGGACGGGGAAAATGTTATCTTACAGTCCGAAAACCCAAACTATAACCCCATTGTGGCCGATAAAACGGCCTTCCGCGTGGAAGGTATTGTAAGAAGCATTATCAAACGCAGTTTTAATTGCTAGATTCCTGCCGTCCCGGGCGCCGAAACCTGGGGCGATTAGTCGTAACCTCACCGGGGCCGTTCTTGCTGGTACGGCCCCGGCTTTTATTTCGTATTAAGCAAAGATTTAATTTCCCTTGTTACGTTTTCCAAATCGGAACTTGTTAAAAGCGGTATTAACGCATTAATTTCCGCTGCGCTTTTATTCCACCACTCTAATTTAAGAAGCAGGGCCGTTAATTCTTCGTCAAAACGGTTTTTAACCACCTGGGCGGGATTTCCAACGGCCACCGTATAGGCTGGAATGTCCGCCGCCACCACACTGTTCGCGCCGATAATCGCCCCGTCGCCAATATGCACGCCGGGCAGAATAGTTACATTTTGCCCAATCCAAACATCATTTCCAACGACGGTATCGCCTTTGCAAGGCAGCTGCGCCAAGGGCGGCACGGGTTGCTTCCACCCCTCCATAATATAAAACGGAAAAGTGGTGGCCGCATTCATTTGGTGGTTGGCACCGTTCATAATAAAATTAACGCCGGCGGCAAGTTGGCAAAACTTACCAATAATTAATTTATCGCCGTAAAATTCGTAATGATGTGTAACGTGTTTTTCAAAATCCACATCACTGAAATACGTAAAATCTCCCACGATAATATTCGGGTTACTCACCGTCGGCTTCACATACGTTACGGTTTTGCAGTCCGGCACAGGAAAAATCCGGTCAGGGTTAGGAAGCGCGTCTTTTTTCATAGGGTTTATCCTCAAACAATTGTATAGCTAGATACAAAAACCCCGCTAGTAAAGCGGGGTTTTTAAAAAATTAGTTTCAAGTTTTATTCTACTACCAGCACCGAGCGCCCGTCTTTATCTTCGGAATACGGGTCCGTTACGTTTACGCCGTCCACGATATATAAGAACTTATACGTGCCGGGGGCGATGGAAAGCGTGGTTTCCCAAAAGCCGTTTTTCTTTTTAAGCGGCTGGGGTTTAGACATCGTAAACCCGCTGACGATGGATACTTTATTACCTTCGCCAAACCAACGGAAAGTTACACGGCGGTATTTGGAACTTTTGGGGTTCACTGCCACAATAACGCTCTTTTTAGCCTCTGCGGCAGGTTTCTCTTCCGTTTTGGCGGCTTTTGGTTCGTCCGCTTTCACGGGTTCTGCTGGAACAAGGGGCGTCATCGGCACATCTACAGGTTCAGCAGGCAAAATCTTTTCAGGCTTAGGTTCTGCCGGCACGGCGGCTACGGAAGTAGTTTCAATCGGGGTTACGGCTTCCACATCCACCACGGGCAGTTGTTCTTCTGCAGACGGGGAAACCGTTTCGGTCTGTTCCGCGCGCGGCTGCGCGCCGTTAAACAGCCCGGCAGAAAAATGCTTGTACAGGAAAAACCCGAACACGCACATAAAAATAATGTCCACAATAATGAGGAAAAGCCAAAGGTCTTTGTTTCCGGCGGGTTTTACGTCTAAATCCAGGTTTTCGTTTTCCATAGTTTTCCCTGATAAAAAAAGCGGGCGAAGGGAATCGAACCCTCGTCTAAAGCTTGGGAAGCTTCCATTCTACCATTGAACCACGCCCGCAATAAACGTCTGCTGTGTTTTTATTTTAGCAAAGTTTACCGTCCGGCACAACTATTTTATGCGCCGTTATTTTTTGCCCGGTTTATGTAAGGGGCACACATGCTGGCCGCGCACGTCAAGCGTTTTTAAAAACGCCAACGCGCTTTCGCGGTCTTTTACTGTTCCGTCCACTTGTGCATCGGCCACCGCATCCAAAATTTCGCCGATTTTGGGGCTCGGCGGCAGAGAGAGCGCATCCATCACGTCCCGGCCCGTAATAATCCGCGCGGGACGAACTTTTTTCGGCTGATCAAAAAACTTTTTAAACAGCAAATTCAGCACCTGCATATGCCGCAGCGTTTTGCCGATGTTGGCCGTCTTTTGCGCCTGGGCGATCGTCAGCATACGGTCCGCGCTTTTTGGCATAATGCGTTTTAACTGCGCGTCTGTCACGTAACTGGCATAATCGGCCCAGCACAAGAGAAGCATGGGTACGGCGGCTTCGCCCAAATCGCGGAAAAAGTGGAAAGCTCCGCGGTCGGTAATTACGTCGTTGCTGGCCAAATTACTGGGGCGCAAATGCTCGCCGATCATCGCGCAAATAAGGCGCATGTCGGCCCGGGAATAATGCAGCCGTTCCAAAATTTTTTTTGCCATTTTTGCGCCTTTTTCTTCATGGTAGAAAAAGCGCAGGCGATCCCCCTGCACTTTGGCGGTGGCGGGTTTAGCCACGTCGTGCAGTAAGGCGGCCATTTTAAAAAGCGGTTTATTAGCCGCAACCGGGGCCAACTTTTTAGCATATTTTGCAAACGCTTTAGGCAAATTATCCAAAAGATATTCCATGCGGCGGAAGACTTCAAGCGTGTGTTTTAATACGCCGCCCTTGCCATAGTACACTTCGGCGCAAAGACGCTGGGGTTCCAACTCCGGAAACAGGGCGGTTAGTAAACCGTATTTGTCCATTAAAACTAAATTTTCGTGCGCCTTGGAAGTGGCAAACAGCCGGATGATTTCTTCCTGCACGCGTTCCCCCGCGGGTTTTACAATCAAAGCCGCGTCTTTTTTAATTTGTTTGAGTGTTTTTTCGTCAATTTTAAAACCCAGCTCCGCCGCAGAACGAAACGCACGCAGCATACGCAGCGGGTCATCTTGAAACACGCGGGCGTTGTTCATGCGGATTACTTTATTCGCCACATCCGCAAGGCCGCCGGAAAGGTCAGCGATTAAATCTTTTTTTAGTTTCGTCAGCCGAATTTTTGCGCAGCCGTCTTTCTGTTTTTTGATTTGGATTTGCGGGCACGCCGTAACCGGATACGCCAGGGAATTAAATGCAAAATCCCGGCGTAAAAGGTCGGCCTTTAAATCTTTGCCTTGATAAGCGGTTAAGTCTATTTGAACTTTGTCTTTATGCGTTACAATCCGCCACACGCCAAATTCCGCATCCATTTCAAACGCGGCGGCTTTTAATTTTTTAGCCAAAGCCATGGCGGCGGGCTTTACGTCCTGCGGCGGGAGCGCCAGGTCAATATCCGACGAATCTTTACGCATCAAACTGCCGCGCACAATCCCCCCCACATAGTGGGCGGACGGTACGGCTTCAGCCAGTATGCGCGCCAAATCAGCCAAGGGTATCCTCCGCTTCCGCTCCGCCGCGCGCGGTCAGTTTAGCTACGGCGTCTTTGCGCAGTTCGCGTTTTAACACTTTGCGAAGCGCATTTTTAGGCAGGGATTCTACAAATTCAAAATCGCGCGGACGTTTATAGTTATCCAAATGTGTTTTTAAGAATTTTCTAAACTCGGCGGGATTAACATCAGCCCCTTCTTTTTTGACGGCGTAGAGTTTTACAAATTCGCCCCCGCGGCCGTCCGGCACGCCGATGACGGCACATTCTTCAATGCCGGGATGTTCGCAAATGACGGCTTCCACCTGCGCGGAAAAAACTTTAAGGCCTTTGATGATAATCATGTCTTTTTTGCGGTCTTTGATAAAGATAAAACCGTCATCGTCAATTTCCACAATATCGCCTGTTTTAAACCAACCGTCTTCGGTAAAGGCATCCCGCGTGGCGGTTTCGTTGCCCCAATACCCCTTAAACACGTTGGGGCCTTTTACGCACAGTTCACCCTCTTTATTGCGGGGCACTTCGTTTCCGTCGTCATCCAGCACAATAGTGCTGACGGCCGGAACAGCCGGGCCGACGGATTTAATTTTTTGAAGTTCTTCCGTATTAACGCTTAACACCGGGCTGGTTTCGGTAAGGCCGTAACCTTCCAGTATCGGCACGCCGATCTTTTGCTCAAAACGGTCTTTAATTTCCTGCGTCAGCGGGGCCGCGCCGGACACGGCAAAGCGCACGTTTTTAAACGGCCAAAAGCGCAGATACAACCGTTTTAAACCCTTAGCTTCTTTGGAAAGCACCGCATAAATTTGAGGTACGGCCAAAATAATCGTTACTTTTTGCGAACCCATCGCCCCCAACCATTTGCTGGCAGGCATTACATTGGCCACGATAACCACTTTCAAATTAAGGTACAGGGGGATAACTACACACGCCGTCCACGCAAAAGAGTGAAACATCGGCAGCAAGCACAAAAAGCAATCTTCGTCGGTTACTTTAAAAAGCTGCGCACAGGAAATAACATTGGAAGCCAAATTACCGTGCGTCAGCATCGCGCCCTTGGGCAGCCCGGTGGTGCCGGAGGTATATAAAATAAAGGCCAAGTCGTCCAATTCCGCCTGGGCGGAAGCAGTTTCCTCGTGCGGGACGGACTTTTCCACTTCGTCCCAAAATTTTTGAACTTGGGGCGTTTCGGCGGCGGAAGAAGGAATTTCGTCGGTGGTAAAAATAAATTGAACTTCGGGGGTATTGGGCAGCGCTTTTACGTAATGGCGGATAAATTCCGCCTGCGTAACGACGGCTTTTGCCCCTGCGTTATTTAAAATAAATTGGATTTCTTCCTGCTTCGTTACCATAAAGTTAACAGGAATGCTTACCGCGCCCAATTTGTAAAGACCAAAGTTAGCCACTACCGTATCAATAGCGTTGCGGTGGACGATCGCCACACGGTCCCCTTTGCGGATGCCGTGTTCAAAAAACATATCGGCGGCACGGTCCACCTGCATTAAAAGTTCGTGATATGAAACTTCTTTCCCCGTACCCGCTTCCACCAGGGCGGTTTTGTCCGGGAACCGGAACGCACTGTCGGATAAAGCGGTATACAAATCTTTGCGGCGAATCATAAGCACCTCATAATAAGTAAATCTTTCTTTTATTTTAGTATATTAGGCCTGTCTGGGGTCCAAAATATCGCGGAAAGCGTCCCCCAACAGGTTCCAGCCAAGTACAAACAAAAAAATTGCTCCGCCCGGCGCAGCGACGGTGTACCAATAGGCAAAAGGGTTTTGCGCCGTACCCAGCACCCAGTTGCGCGCCATGGCAATTAACTGCCCCCAGTCGGCGGTTCCAGGCTGGGCCCCCAAACCCAAAAAGGAAAGGGAAGCCGCCGTCAGCACCACATAGCCAATGTCCAAGCTGGCTACAACAACAGACGGATAAATGGAATTGGGCAGAATATGGCGCAGTAAAATACGCGGCCCGCGCGCGCCAAGCGTGCGTGCGGCGGTAACGTATCCGCGCTGTTTGACGGATAAAATATCCCCGCGCACCAACCGTGCGTAAGACGGCCACGCCACGGCGGTAAGCGCAATCATCATATTTTTAATATCCGGCCCCAGCATAGCGGCAATAACCATGGCAAGTACCAACGACGGCACAGCAAAAACGATATCTGTAAGACGCATAAGCGTTTCATCCACTTTGCCGCCGAAATACGCCGCCGTTCCGCCGACTAAAAGCCCGATTAAAAATGCAAAAAACGTAACCGTTACGCCCACTTTAAACGCCAGGCGAGTTCCCCACACTACGCCGTAATATAAATCATACTGCTGTTCGGTAGTGCCAAACCAGTTTTGGGCAGACGGCGGCTGCGGCGCGATTTGATAGCTTTTCTGCGGAAGCTGATAAGGATTGTTACCGTTTTGGGCCGGAGCCAACAGAGGTGCAAATAACGCCACCAACGCAAAAAACGATACCAATATAAATCCCGCCAAGGAAGTTTTATTTGTAACAATGCGTTTAAAAATACGGTTTTTAAACATATTCTAATCCAGCCGGATACGCGGGTCCACCGCCGTATATAAAATATCCGAAAGTAAATTGCCGACCACAAACAATACCGCCACCATCAAAGAAAACCCCAAAATACCCGCAATATCCAGCTGCTGTGCGGCAAGCACGCCAAATCGGCCAATGCCGGGATAATCAAAAATGGTTTCTACAATCACCGTCCCGCCCAGAAGCCGGATGAACTGAATGCTTGCCAGCGTAATCACGGGGATAACGGCATTTTTGCCCGCATGTTTATACACTACGGCGATTTCGGGCAGACCTTTGGCGCGGGCAGTGCGGACGTAATCTTTATTTAATTCTTCAAGCATGCTGGAACGCATCACACGCACCATAAGCGCAAACGACCCGATACACAGCGTTACCGCCGGAAGCACCAAGTGGGATAAAACATCCCCAAACACACGCCAATTCCCGTTAAGCAAGGCGTCCAGCAGTAAAAACCCGGTATAGGTTTTAAACGCACCGCCGTGAATAACCATATCCGTTTGGAAAGAATATCCCCCCGGCGCAAACCAACCGAATTTACCGTAAAACACCATTAAGAGCAGAAGCCCCAACACAAAGATTGGAAGAGAAAACCCACCCACGCTTATCATACGGGCGCATACGTCCTGCCATTTGTCTTTATGCACGGCGGAGGCCGAGCCGAACCATACGCCGAAGAATACGACAAGCAAAATGGTTACCAACGCCAGTTGGATAGTGGCGGGCAGGTATTCCTTAATGGCTTTGGCAACGGGCATATTGGCGCTGGGGCTGTACCCCAAGTCGCCATGCGCCACATTGTTTAACCAGCGGCCATACTGTTTAAACACATTATCGCGCAAGCCGTATTTGCGGATGACTTCTTCCAGCGAGCCCATTTGGCGCGGGTCTTTTACATATAAAGACGCGCGCATTTCGGGGCTCAACCGCTGGGTGAGAAAAAAGAGCAAAAACGTAACGCCCAAAATCACCAGCGGCAAAAGGAAGAGTCTTCTTACAATATAGCGGAGCATAAATTCCTGTTATTTTTTATACGTCAAAAGCGTTTCCAAGGTAATTTGGAACGCCGCAAAAAATTCTTTTAACAATAAATGTTCTTTAGTGGTGTGATAATCGCGCACGCCCGTGCCCAAGTTGGGGAGAGAAAACCCTTTCCCGGCCAGCACGTTGGCATCGCACCCGCCGCCGCAGGCAATCGGTTTAAGCGTAATGCCCAGCTTTTTAGCGGCGGCAGCCGCACCCTTTACCACCGGGTGCGTTTTGGCGATACGCACGGAAGGATAGCGCAATTCGGACACGAACTTAATTTCCGGTTTGCATACTTTACCGTTAATTTTTTTGGTAAAGTGTTTGACCGTTTTTTCAAAAACGGATTTCATGTGAGCGGTCTGCTTGGCAAGTTTTTCATCCGCCAAACTGCGCGCTTCGCCTTTTAAATACAGCTCCGGCATAACTACGTTGGTAGCCGCCCCGCCATGAATCACGCCAAAGTTGGCAACCGTGTCTTTATCGATACGGCCAAGCTTCATGTGGCCCAACGCATAGGCGGCCACTTCTACGGCGGAAATCCCTTTTTCGGGCGCAACGCCCGCATGTGCGGCCAAGCCTTTAATACTTACTTCAATAGTATTAACCGCCGGGCCCTGCACTAAAATAGAATCCACTTCCTCCCCGTCTAAAATCAGTCCGTCGCGGCCTTTTACTTTTTTATAATCCAAATTTTTGGACCCCATCATTCCGTTTTCTTCTGTCAGCGTAAACACGGCTTCCACCGGCGGATGCGCCAGTTTTTGTTCTTTAAGGGTACGCAACACTTCTAAAATAATCGCCACCCCCGCTTTGTCATCCGCGCCCAAAACGGTCGTTCCGTCCGAAGTGATACGGTCTTTTTTCACCACGGGCTTAATGCCTTTTCCGGGCGGAACCGTATCCAAGTGAGCGCACAGCACAAACGGCGCGCTTTTAACCGTACCCGGCAAAAAGCCGATGACGTTTCCCTGGGCGTTGGTGTTATATTTTTTACCGGCGTTATCCACCGTTACGCGGCAACCGAGGTCTTTTAACTCCTGCACCACCAGTTCCTGCATGGCTTTTTCGTTAAAGGATTCGCTGTCCGTCTGAACGAGTTTTAAAAATGTATCAACTAATCTTTTTTCATTTAATTTCATGGTAAATTCTCCGTATTATTCGGCGGACAAAACTCCGCACGCGCACCAATGGCGCGGATATATTTCTTTCAGTTCTGCGGCGTGTACGCGGCAGTTCTCCGTCGCCGCCCCGCAGCGCGGCGCAAACGGGCACGGCCAGTTTTCGCGTTCTGTGCAGATGTTCCCGTTTTCCGCGGCGGCAAACCGCAGGCCGACCCCGTCCAGCCGCGGTACTGCGGCCAGCAGCATACGCGTATACGGGTGCAGCGGACGCTCAAACAAGTCCGCCGAAGGGGCCCTTTCCACAATGCGTCCTTTGTACATTACGGCAATTTCATCGCACAAAAAGCGCGCGACGGCAAAATCGTGCGTTACAAACAGCATGGAAATCTTGCGTTCGCGTTTGATTTTTTTAAGCAAATTCAAAATCTGCGCCTGCACCGATACGTCCAACGCGGAAACGGGCTCATCCGCCACTAAAATTTTAGGGTCAAGCGCCAGCGCGCGCGCAATACAAATGCGCTGCCGCTGCCCGCCGGAAAACTCGTGCGGGTAACGGTCCAAAAATGTTTCCGAAAGACCGACGGAAGACAGCAGATCTTTTAAAAAAGTATCCCGTTCCGTGCGGTCCTTATATAAACCGTGGATATCCAGCGGTTCACTTAATACCTGGCGGACATTCATGCGCGGATCCAAGCTGGCATACGGATCTTGATATACCACTTGCATGACGCGGCGGAGCTCCTTCCAGGCGGATTTTGACTGCCCTGCCACGTTTTTTCCGTCGGCTTTTACCGTGCCGGAGGTAGGTTTCTCAATGCCTAACAACACTTTGCAAAGCGTGGTTTTGCCACAGCCGGATTCTCCCACCAACCCTAACACGCTGTCTTCCGGCAAGGTTAGGCTGACGTCTTTTAATACCGGGAACGCTTCGCCCTTGCCAAACAGCCATTTACGGCGGAAGTATGTTTTATACAAATTTTTAATTTCTACGCGCGCCGTCATTTTTCCTCCAGCCAGCAGCGCACTTGGCGTCCGTCTTTGTCAAACAAAGGCGGAAGACACGCGCGGCATTTTTCAAAGGCTTTGGCACAGCGCGGCGCAAACGGGCACCCCGTCATATTCTCCCCCGGCACAGGCGGATTACCCGCAATAGCGGGAAGTTCGTCGCGCATCTCGCCGAGGGACGCCAGCGAAGCCAAGAGCCCCTGCGTATACGGGTGCAGCGGGCGGGAAAACAGGTCTTTAGCCGGTGCTTTTTCCATACACAGCCCGGCGTATAAAACGAGTACGTCGTCAGCAATTTGCGCCGCCAGCGCCAAATTATGCGTAATAAAAATAACCGCCGTTCCGGCCGCCTCTTGCAGTTTTTTTATCAGAGCCAAAATTTGTGCTTGAATGGTAACGTCTAACGCCGTGGTAGGCTCATCGGCAATTAAAATATCGGGGGATAAAGCAAGCGCCATGGCAATCATCACGCGCTGGCACATGCCGCCCGAAAATTGAAAGGGATATTCGTCCAAGCGTTTTTCCGCTTCGGTAATACCCACGCTGGCCAGCAAGCGGACGGCTTCTTGCCGGGCTTCTTGCCGGGAAATTTTGCGGTGGGCCCGGAGCGTTTCTTCCAACTGCTCCCCTACGGTAAGAACGGGGTTTAAGCTGGAGGAAGGATCTTGAAAAATCATGGAAATTTTATTGCCGCGCACCGCGCGCAATTCGGACGAAGAGAGAGAAAGTAAATCCTGCCCGCTAAACTGCAGTTCCCCGCCAACTACCCGGGCGACGGCAGGCAGTAAACGCAATAAAGACAGCGCATGAACCGTTTTCCCGCTGCCGGATTCCCCCACCACCGCCAATACGCGCCCCTTTTCCAGGGTATACGAAAGACCGCGCAACACGGGAACGGTGCGTTTGTCTACAGTAAAATCCACCCGCAAATCGCGGACGTTTAATACGGGAACGGTCATGGTATTATTATAGCAATTACCTATACGCTCCGTCAGACAAAAAAGCATATAAAAAATCCGCCCCGGCAAGCGGAGCGGAAAAAAGAATAAAAAAGAACAAATGGTTAACGGATAAAATCTTCGCACGCAGACGAAAACCCGCTGCTGCAACAGGCGTCTACGGGCGTATCAATCCCGCAGAAATCGGCGCACAGCGCGCGGCCGTTTTCGTTAGTGCCGGAGCAAGTGGTGCCGCTGACATCATACTTACGGCTAAGCGTATACGCATAGCGGACTTCCCCCGGGGCCACCCGCTCTGCATAGCCGATACCTTCCGGCACGGAGGTACCCGTCAAACTCATTAAAAATCCGTTCCCCGTTCCGCACGCAGATGAACCTGCGGAAACAGCCCCTTTGGTACAAAACGTCGGGCCAGATGCACCTTTGGGGGCCACGCCCAACCCGCGAAAATCCAGCGAGTAGCGGTTTACATTCATATACCGCCGTTCCTGCGCCTGCGCAATACTGTCCAGCAAGTTGACGGCTTCCACCATGCGGGAGCGTTCCACCGCTTTTTGATAGGCGGGCATGGCCGCCGCAGTTAAAACGCCGATAATAAGCACAACCACCAACAACTCTATAAGGGTAAAGCCTTTCATGTAAGCCTCCGCGCGGGATGTTGTTGCCGTCAAAATTTATCCTTATTTCAAGTGTACCAGTAAACAACCCGAAACGCAAGTAAAAAACAAAACCGCCCCCCTAAATAAGGAGGGCGGAGTAAAACTAAATAATACTGTTTAAATGCCGGAGCCGGCCTCCGATACATCAGGGCATGCGCCCGCTGTACCGTTATCACAGCAACCAGCAGTATCACCCTTACCCAATGGAGTATCAATACCACAGAAATCCGAGCACAACGCAAGGCCGTTCTCGTTGCTTCCGGCGCAGTGAGTGGCATTGCTGCCGTAGTAGCGGGTCAAGGTGTATTCATATTGCAAACCGTTCGGAGCTTCGCGCGTTGCTGTGGCGTTACCTTTATCATAAGCCAAGTTTTCAGCACCCGTACCCAACGTAACTACAAAGCCATTACCGCCACCGGTAACAGGATCGCCTTTGGTATGATATGCGGAACCTTTTGCACCTTTCGGGGAAACATCAAGCCCTTCGTAGTTGGCCGTATACTTATTAATCTGCAAGTATTTGCGCTGTTGGGCTTGGGCAATGTTGCCAAGCAAAGTTACGGCTTCGCTCATGCGGCTGCGTTCCACCGCTTTGAAGTATTGCGGCATAGCCATGGCGGCCAAAATGCCGATGATGAGCACGACGACCAATAATTCGATCAGCGTGAACCCTTTGTTATTATGCTTAATCATTTTTCTCTCCTTCCTACAAGTTTTCTTGTTGGCGGCCCGGTTTGGGGTACTGTAGGAGTTTTTATATAACCCAAACCGAGCCGTTATCCCACTGTATCAAAAAAAAAAAACGTGTCAAGGCCTTCCAACCTTGACCCGTCAAAAAAGATTTTTGAAATTATTCTTACTTTTTCTGGTGGCAGAAAAAGTATCAAAAAGACCACCGCCCAAAGCCCTATAAAAAGCATGCCGAAACGGGATGTTTTACAACTCGCCTACGGCTCAAACAAATAAAACATCTTTTCCGTTTCAGACGCTTTTTATAAACAGGGCAAAAGGGCGGGATTAACGACAAACATTATGCCGAAAAGTTTTTATTCGGCATCTACTTATTTAAATGGTCATTATCCATAGGAGTCATTCCCGAAAGTCTCTGGCGGGAATCTACTCCTTTTGCCTAACGACAGCTCCCCGACAACATCCCTCGGGGATGACAAACAGCGGAGATGTCCGCACGTTCTTTTTGTCGGTACAAAGAGTAAGAAGAATACTTTTGGATACTTTTTATCATAAAAAACACGCCCCTCCCGCAAGCCGCGGGAAACCCCAAATTTGCTACACTTATTTATATGAAAAAATTTTTCCTCTTAACCGCCGCACTTTTCTGCCTGTGCGCATGCAATAAATACCAAACCGTCTCCGTCACCCTGCCGGACGGATTTACCGTCAAAGCACGCGTGGCCGACACACCCGAAAAAAAAGAAAAAGGCTTGATGTTTGTCAAACACCTGCCCGAAAACGAAGGCATGCTGTTTGTGTCCGACGCAAACGACTTTCAGCTATTCTGGATGAAAAACACGCTTATCGATTTAGACATCGTGTTCATTCAGGACGATCACACCGTGTCCTCCGTTTCGCACGAAGTGGAACACACCTACACCTACACGCCTGATTATGAAGTTCCCCAAGTAAGCGGCTTTGGCCGTTACGTGCTGGAACTATCCGCCAAAACAGCCGCCAAACACGGGGTGGAAAAAGGCGCCAGCCTCGCATTTACACTGCCGGAGACAAAATGAAAAAAATTTACCTTGCGGCATTGCTTTGTTTAAGCATCAGCGCGGCCAGTGCAAAACCCAACCCGTGGGACACCTTAAACGCCGAGGCTAAACGCCACTTGGTAAATTTAATTAATATCGACACATCCCTGCCAGAGCCGGACGAACTTTCCGCCGCGCGCTATTTATATAAAGAATTTAATAAACATAAAATAGACTGGGAGATTTTCATCCCCAGTAAAGGCCGCGCCAACCTAATGGCGCGCATTAAAGGGAGTGATCCGGAACAAAAACCCTTGCTTCTTATTTCGCATTTGGATACAGCCCCCGCCGCCGAAGGCTGGAGCTATCCGCCCTTTAAAGCCACCGTTGAAAACGGCAACATTTACGGCTTGGGTTCAACGGACGCAAAAAATTACACCGCCGCCTATTTAGCGCTTTTTACCTGGCTAAAAGACCAAAACCTCACGCCCAAACGGGACATCATTTTTCTAGCCACGTCGGGTGAAGAATCCGGCAGTGAAACGGGGCTTTTATGGCTGGGCGCGGCGCATTGGGATAAAATAAACCCCGGATTTGCCCTTAACGAAGGCGGCGGCATTATTAAAAATAAAGACGGTGTGGATTTAATTTTTGCCGAAGCCTCCACCAAAATGTATATGGACGTAAAAGTAACCGCTTACGGCACGGGAGTGCACTCCTCCATGCCGGTAAATGACAATGCGGTTTATCTGCTTTCGCAGGCCCTCGCCAAAATCGCCGCGTATAACCCGCCCGCCAAATTGACACCTACGGCACGTACTTTCTTTAAAACCATCGCCCCGCTGCAGGATGAAGACGGTCAAACCACCATTGATTTTTTACTTTCCGGCGGACCGCAAACGCAAACTTCTGCTGCGGAAATTATGGCGCTTGACCCGTTTTTCCGCACCCAATTAAAAGATACGCTCAACCCCACCGTTCTCTCCGCCAGTAAAGACTCGGGCTCCGCCAGCGGCGAAGCCAGCGCAGTTATCAACGTGCGTCTGCTGCCCGGATCCGACCCCGATGAATTTTTTGAAAATTTAAAAGAGCTTTTTAAAGAAGAGGATAACATCAGCCTCGAAATTTTAGAACGGCCCCAAACGCCGTTCCCGTCCCCCATGGACGGCACGGATGAACTGTTTGCGTCCATTTCCAAAACGGCGGGCAAACTGCTGCCGGGCGCCATTACCGTGCCGGGCATGAGCCCCGCCTCTGGCGACAACGAATTTTTGCGCAAGCTGGGCGTAGTTACTTACGGGCTGGGCCCGGATATGGACCCGCTGGGCGACAACACCGCCCACTCGCCGGATGAATTTATCAGCGAAAAAGATTTCTTTAACCAACTCCAATTCATCTCCGGCATCGTGTTTGACTTTGCCTACGGCGAAGATTTAATTCCGCTTTCCGCCCAAACCGCCGCGCCGGAAAGCGATGAAAAAGCCCGATAGCGGGCCGTCCTGTTTTTTATCTATACAAGTGGTATAATATAATAAAGTTTTAATAACCGTTTTTCCCCTCAAATTTGTATTAGGAGCCGTAGTTATGATTAAACAAGGAAAATGCTTTTTTACGTCCGAGTCCGTTTCCAAGGGCCACCCGGACAAAGTCTGCGACCAAATTTCCGACGCTATTTTGGATGAAATTTTAAAGAAAGACAAAACCGCCCGCGTAGCCTGCGAAACATATATTACAAGAGGGCTCGTTATCATCGGCGGAGAAATTACCACCCGCACGTGGGTAGACGTGGAACAAATCGCGCGCGACGTGATTAAAAACATCGGCTACGATGACGCCAAATATGGTTTTAACTACAAAACCTGTGCGGTGATTAACGTCATCGGCAAACAATCGCCCGACATCAGCCAAGGGGTGGACGTCGGCGGCGCGGGTGACCAGGGTTTAATGGTTGGCTACGCCGTAAACGAAACGCCGGAACTGATGCCGCTTACACTGGTGCTTTCCCATAAAATTTTAAAGAATTTAGAAGACGTCCGCCGCAAAGGCACGCTTGCGTACCTCGGCCCGGACGCAAAAAGCCAGGTAACCGTAGAATACCAGGACGGCAAACCCGTCCGTGTGGATACGATTGTTATTTCCACCCAGCATACGGAAGAAATTTTGGATAAATCCGGCGATAAAATTACCGAAAAATCCAAAAAAGAAATTGCCGACGCAGCCCTTACGCCCGACATTAAAAAATGGATGGATAAAAACACCAAAATTTACATTAATCCCACGGGCAAGTTTGTTATCGGCGGCCCCCAGTCCGACACCGGGCTGACCGGGCGCAAAATCATCGTGGACACCTACGGCGGCCGCTGCCCGCACGGCGGCGGCGCTTTCTCCGGCAAGGACCCGACAAAAGTGGACCGCTCTGCCGCGTATATGGCGCGCTATATTGCAAAAAACATTGTAGCGGCGGAACTGGCGAAGGAGTGCACCGTTCAGCTTGCATACGCCATCGGGCGCGATGAACCCGTCGGCTTCTACGTCGATACAGACGGCACAGGCGTCCTGCCCGACGAAAAGCTCGCGCAAATCGCGCGTGATATTTTCCCGCTTACGCCGCGCGGAATTATTGAACACTTTAAATTAAGAACCCCCGGCTACTGCCCCACGGCGGCCTACGGACACTTCGGCCGCGACGAGTTCGCCTGGGAAAAGACGGATAAAGTAAGCGCGCTTAAAAAAGCCGCCAAATAATTCTTACCGGAGGGCGTGCGTCCTCCGGTTTTTTATAAATAACATAAAAGGTGATTTTATGAAATCTCGCGTACAACTAGCTAAAAACCGCCACAAAAATGGATATAACTGCGCACAGGCCGTAGCCTGCACATATTGCGACCTGTTGGATATGGACGAAAAAACCGCTTTCCGCGCGGTTGAAGCCTACGGCCTGGGCATTGCTAAACGCTATGAAATGTGCGGCTCCGTTTGCGCCATGATGATGCTGGCCGGCCTTAAAAACAGCGACGGCAATATGCAAGAACCCGCCACCAAATTTTCCACATTTGATTTAGGCGGCCATATGATTAAACAGTTTGAAAATTGGAACACCACTTCGTGCTGTGCCCTTTTACGCGGCACCGACGGCAAAACGGACCGCTTGCGCTCCTGCCGCGGCTGCGTGGCCGACTGTGCGCGCATCGTGGAAGACCAGCTGTTCCCCGGCCTGTTCGAACCGTATGAAGACCGCGCCCCGGAGGAAGAATAATGAAAGTCTGCATGCTTGTTACCGACGGATTTGAAGAAATTGAAGCCGTAGGCACCTATGCCATCCTTCGCCGCGGCGGACTGACGGTAGACGTATATTCCCTGCTAAATAAAGACGCTACGGGCCGCTTTGGATTAACGATTACCCACTTGCATCCGTTTTCTGCGTTAAACGCGGCGGATTACGGCGCGCTTGTCATTCCCGGCGGGCCGGAATACAAAGCGATGGAAGCCAGCACGGAAGTTCAGGCTCTTATTAAAACATTCATGTCAGAAAATAAAGTGGTAGCCGCCATTTGCGCGGGCCCCACTATTTTAGGGCACGCCGGCTATTTAAAAGATAAAAAATATACGTGTTTTACCGCCATGAATGAAGACTTCGGCGGCCAATACCAAGATGATTACGCCGTGCGGGACGGAAATATTATTACCGGCAAAAGCGCGGCCGCCACGGTGGACTTTGCCTTCACCATACTGGAAGCCCTGTCCGGTAAAGAAACCGCCGATAAAACAAAAAAAGAAATCTACTATAAGTAAAAAATGCATGTCCTGAAAAAACGCCCCGTTACAAAACGGGGCGTTTTTATTTTCTACAGTTCTTCTTCCGGAGTATTCGTCAACATACTGCAAGAAGAACTGCCGCAAACACTCTTACAAACTTTTTTACCTAAAGCGGTCATTCCCTGGCAGTTCTGTCGGGAATCTACCCCTCTTATATAACGCCAGCCCCCAACTACTACATTTGGGAATGACTGCTAAATTAGCCATCCTAAGGCATTTGGCGGCCTCTTATTTTATCCTTCACTAAACCCCATGTTATCAAAAAAAACGGGTCAATACCCGAATATTCCTACTTTACAGGCAAAACGCCATACAAAAACGCGGGACGAAAAATTCGTCCCGCGTGCATTTAAAGGATTAGTCGCTCTTAAAACCGCAAAGACAGCGACGCTTCCGCCCCCAGCCCGTAATAGGCGTAGTTGGCGGCCAAACTTAAATCCAAATAAGACGGCAGCTTAAAATTAAACCCCGCTGTAGCACGGGCGGTAGCGGCGTGTTCACGCGCTCCCACTAAAGAAGCGTCCAAATCGGCACGGTTAATATCAAGCGTCGTATAATCCACCCCTCCGCCAACATACGGGACAAAGTATTTAAATTTCATAGACAGCACTAAACTGGCATTGTAATGGGAGGCCGCAAAGTCGCGCGCGCTCGCGCTGTGGGCGGCAACAACCAACATCGGCTGAAAAGAACCCAGCATTTCGTTCGGACGCGTAATCCCCCACCGGAGCCCGCCGCCGGCAATCGTTAAGCCCTGGTAACTGCTGGCGCGGATAAACCCGTCAATACGAAAAGGCATGCCGATATCGGCCTGAAGCCACGGATAAAATACTTCGCCCACTTCATCTCTGTCGCCCAAAGCGGTATGTTGTCTTTCGGCGCGCGTATCACCGTTGCCCTGGCTCATTTTAAACACCATACTGCCGCGCGGCCCGATTTGAAACCCGCCCCAGCCTAAAATACGGCCGGTGGTATACGTACCAGAGCCGATAAGGCCGCCCAAGTCTTTGGTAAATGCACGAACATTGTTTTGTGTTACGTTTGCGCCAAAATCGTCCCACGAGCTGCGGGCCGACGCGCCGGACGCGCACAGTACGCACATAGCCAGCGCAAAAAATAATTGTTGAATCTTCATCATAACCTCTCTTTTAAAACATTTTGCCGTCCGTTTTAGACGGCGCTAAATTAATCAAAAATCAGTTTATCGCCTTTTTGCACGCGCCCGGCCAAAGTTCCCCCCGGCAGTTCCAGCGTGCGGCGCGAACCGCGCACAAAGCGGCCAAAACGCCACGGTTTCATATTTTCTTTTACGTACAAAACAGTTCCGTCTTTATCCACAAAAACGGCGTCAATGGCAAAGCGCATAAAACACGTGTGAATTTGCGGGCACGGGTCGAGCAAAAGGCCCTTTCCCTCCGCTAAACGGCGGCGGAACATCAGGCCCATCAAACGCGTAAAATACGTGTTTGCCAGTTCAATATTTTCCGCCAGCGTTTCGCCGGTGCGTTGTAAAGTACATTTCATTAAGAATTTTTCTCCGCACTTTGGGCAGCCCGTTCCGACAGTGTTTCTTCCACGAGGCGGCGCAATTTTTTATCCAAAAACACAAAATCTTCCGGCGGTTTTACGCCGTAACCGTTTTTATTTTGAAACACCAAAAACGTAACCAGCCATTTGCCGTCAAACGATACGTCCGCAATCCACATGCCGCCGCGCGTTTGGGCGGCGCGGAATTCTTCCACAATCACGCTTCCGTCGCCGGCGTCCTGCACGCAAAGCTCCGGGCAAGCGTTTAACCATTCCAATGTTTCCCGCGTGAGCACACGAATATTGGCATACTTACCGCGCGACAGCGGCAGCACCGCCTGGCCGGATGGGCGGGAAATATTTACAACTTGAAACAAAGAGCCGTAAGAAACGTCAAAGGCGCGCAGCGTCCACGGGCAAAACAGCACCGCCAGCGCAAAAACCGCGCGCCCCAAAAAGCGCATTAAGCGGCCACGCGTTCCACGTAGCTGCCGTTGCGGGTATCAACGAGCACCACGTCGCCTTCGTTAATAAAAAGAGGCACTTTAATAACGGCGCCGGTTTCCAACGTGGCTTCCTTGGTGGTGTTGGCGACGGTGTCGCCTTTTACGCCCGGCACGGTGGAGGCGATTTTCAAAGCTACTTTAATCGGCAGTTCCACGTTAAAGAGTTTGTCGTTGATATAGATGCCGGTAGCGTCCATATTGTCTTTTAAGTATTTGGTCAAATCACCCAATTTTTTTACTTCCACTTCCACCTGATCGTAGGTTTCGGCATTCATAAAGGTGGCCATGTCGCCGGTGGTGTAGAGATAGGTGAACGGGCGTTTCTCCACTTCCACTTCTTTAAATTTATCTTCGGGGCGGTAGGACGTTTCAATCATAGAACCCGTATTGATGTTGCGCAGTTTTACGCGCACCACGGCGCGGGCTTGGCTTTTGCGGTGGTGTTGGAATTCGATAATCTCCACCAACTGTCCGTTTTCGTCTTCAAAAATAAGTCCTTCGCGAAATTGAGTCGTGCTCAGCATAAGTTATACCTCTTTTTCGGGCCCAGGCCCGGAATCTATTTGTGCGTCAATTTTTTGGAACCCGTTTTCGTCACGAGAAAACTGTCTTCCAAACGGATCCCCCATTTATTTTCGAAATAAATGCCGGGCTCCACCGTTACTACGTAATTTTCTTCCAACACGTCCGGCGCGCCGGAGCGCAAAATAGGCCGGTCGTGTTCCACAAGGCCAATAGCATGGCCCGTGGTATGGAAAAATTCCTTGCCGTATCCCGCAGCTTCAATCACTTGCCGGGAGGCGGCGTCCACTTCCCCCGCGGTTACGCCAGGACGCAATACTTTTACGCCGGCGGCGCGGGCTTTATCTACAATGTTCCAAATTTTTTTATATTCGGCGGGTTCATTTTTACCATGCCACCAGCTGCGCGTCATGTCGGACGTGTAGCCTTCGTAAAAACAACCAAAATCCATCAATACCGCTTCACTTGCTTTTAATTTGCGGGTTTTGGAGGGGGTATGATGTGCGTCAGCCGTGTTTTCGCCAAAGCAAACGATATTGAACGGGATAGAATCCGCGCCGCGTTGGTGCATAGCAACCGCCATTAATACGCGCACATCTTCTTCCGTCATACCCGTTTTAATTTGCGGTTTTACTTCTTCAAACGATTCGGCGGCTATTTTGCACGCTTTTTTTAGGCATGCCACTTCATCTTCGTACTTTTGCATGCGCATTTCGCCGATAATTCCGTTGGCGCGGGAAAAACCTTCTTTCGTCAGTTTTTCGCCCGTTTCAAAATCTACATGCGCCGGGTCAAACGCAACCTGTTTTAAGCCCATTTTTTTAATTTTGGCAAGTGCGCCGTCCAACATGCCGCCGTATGGCACGTCTTCCGTTTTCAAAAATGCGGCGGCGGGCGTCATCTTGCTGACGATTAACCGCTTGGTAATACAATACGCTTTTTTGGGCGTAATTAAAAATACGGCTTCTCCGGCCGATAATTCAATGCCGGACAGATACCGCTGCTCCAACGGAGAAACGGTTAAATAACCGTCCAAATCCGCGTGTTTTAATACGCGGCGGAAATCGCTCATGCGAACAGAAGCTAAATTTTTTATCGCCATAATTATTTTTTCGTTAAAATTTTAGCACCGGTCTTGGCTACGGCCATAGTGTCTTCCAAGCGCACGCCGTATTTGCCGGGCAGATAAATGCCGGGTTCAACCGTTACCACATTCCCTTCCGCAAGTATACTTTCAGCCGTTTGGCTGTTGTACGGGTTTTCGTGGATTTCAATCCCCACACCATGCCCCGTACGGTGGGTAAAGTATTCGCCGTATCCGGCGGCAGTAATCACGCCGCGCGCGGCCGCGTCCACCGCCTTATTGGCGGTGCCGGGACGAACGGCCTTAATACCCGTTTTGCGGGCTTTGTCCACCAGTTTCCAAATTTTCGTATATTCGGCGGGTTCTTTATCGCCGTGCCACCAGCTGCGGGTAATGTCGGAGCAGTAGCCTTTGTAAATACAGCCAAAATCCATTAAAACGGCGTCATTGGCTTTTAATTTGCGGGAACCCGTTTCGTGGTGCGGGTTGGCGGAGTTTTCCCCAAAGCCTACAATCGTTAAAAACGACGGGCCGGACGCACCGCGCGCGCGCATAAATTTTTCAAGCTCTGCGGCCAATTCGCTTTCCGTCATGCCCGTTTTAACACGGGGCTTAACGTATTCGTACGCTTCATAAGCGATGCGGTTTGCTTCGCGCATCAGCTTTAATTCGGCGGCGTCTTTCGTTTCGCGCAGTTTGGAAATAAATCCCCCTACTTCCGCAAATCCCGCGGCGGCCATCATTTTACCACTTTGGTAAGATTCTTTTGCCGCGTCGAACCCGACGCGTTTAAGCCCCAAACTTTGAGCTTTTTCCACGGCGGCGGCTAAACGGGTTTCACAGCCTTTTACTTCCATATAGGGAGCAAACTTGCCAAACGGAACCACATACAAATCGCGCGTGAAACACACTACGCCTTTGTGATGCACCAAAAGTACGGTTTCTTCGGGATAAAAAAAGAAGTTGGTTAAATACAGCTGGTCTAAATTGTTGGTAACGATCAGGCCGTCTAGTTTATTTTTTTTCATCAACCCGCGCAAAGCGGTCAAACGCGCGGAGGTGTTGTTTTTTTCTGACATGACATACTCCCTGGCAAATCTATACAATTATATGATAACAATTTTAACTCCGCCCCACAATCACAATTATAGTTTGCGCGCGCGTAGGAACGGCAAGACGTTAAAATTCCTCCAAAATTTAATATAATAACCAGTATGGCACACCGCGCTTTTTATAAAACGGTTTTAACCGTCCTGTTGGCGGCTTCGGCGTTACTGGCCCGGGGAGGAACATTTACATCCTCCGACGGAGCGTTTACGCTTGATATGCCTTCGGGCTGGACGGACGTTAAAAATCCGCCGGCGGGCGGAGTGCTTTCCATTCAAAAAAAATCCTCCCGCATTGACGTTAAAACGGCCGACTGTTCCACCGAAACGTGTATTGAAGCCAAAATAAACGCGGACTTGGCCGACGTCAAACGCAAAAAAATGCAAGTGGTAGGCAACACCTACACGGGCGAAGAAATCAAACGCATTGAGTTTTCCACCGGGGAACCGTTTTTTTACATCAGTTTTTTTACCCCTAAAAACGATTTCGGAGCCGGTTATTTTTTAATTAACGGCAAAGCGTATTCCGTCCTGGCCAAAGATTTAAGCTATGCGGAAACGGATTTGATTTTTTCATTCATCTCCCCCCGCAAAACGGAAGAAGAAACTCCCTCCCTGCAAATGGCGGTAAACGACCCGCGGGCCTATAACATTGCCGCGCTGCCCGCAGTGGAAGAAGAAGTTTTAAACGCACCAACGGAAACCGCCGCCGTTCAAACGCCCGCACAGACCAAAGCACCCGCGCAAAAAAGCGCTAAACCCGGTGTATTTACCAAACTAAAAAAGCAACTGGCAAAACTAAAAATAAACACGCTTTTATCCCCCAACATGCCGCCTTATGTCCGCCGTTTGGGACACGGGTTTGACGCGCTGATCGCACTAGCGTTTTTGTTTGCAGGGCTGCAAGCCGCCGCCCTGTTTGTGCGCGTATTTATCCGCCGCCAGCCGCAAGACGAACCGGCTAACCCCAACTCGCTCTATCCCATTCGTTTTACGCGTTTGTACGGTACGCCGTCGCTCATCTTCCGCGCCAAAGACAACCAGGGCAACATTCTTATTTCGCTTTCCGCCCGGTGGGACAGCCTGTTTCTGTTTACCGGGCTCACGCTTATCGGCCTTACGTTTTTAACGCTGGCTGCCGCCGGCCTGTGCGAAAACGCAAAACTCCTGCCTTTGGGTGCGTTTACGTATAACACGATTTATTCCGCCTGCTCACTGGCTATTCCGCTGGGAGTGCTGATCTTTTTCTGCGGGGTTGTATGGTCCCAACTCGTACTGCGGGAAATTACCCTGTTTGACCGCAAGGGCCAAAAAGCGGCAGTGGTGCTTCAAAAAGGATTCGGCCTTACACAAGAGCGGTATGAAATTTATTTTGCGCGTTCTAAAGACGTGCTTACCGTTACGCGCAAACGCTTTTCTATGCGCCGCCAATGGAAGTTGTTTAACCGGGAGGGCAATCTGCTTGCGGAGATTACGGAATCTTCCGCCGCACGCTCGGCGCTTCGCAAAGTATGCGGGCACTTATGGGGCTTTTTACGCGCAGACTACGCAATATCCGGCCAAATGGATTCCTCCGGCCTTATTCAAAACGCGCATGCGGCGTTTGACCGGTTTACCTGCACGATGGATAAGCCGCAAGCTATTAACGCGCGCGATATGCTGGCAGTAACATTACTTATTAACATCCGCGATAAAGACAAATGGTATCCTTGGTTTAATTAACCGGTTTTTAAATGTAAAAACTCCCGTAATCGTTACGGGAGTTTTTGTTTGTGCTTAAACAGAAAATCAATAAAATAACGGCTGGCAAGCGGCAAACTATTTTTATCCTTATATCCCACTGCCAAAGTACGGCTGACGGCCGGGCTTAAAGGGCGCACGGCTAATTTATAACGCGTCCTGCGCAGCACCAACTCCGCCAGCACGCTTACGCCCAAACCGGCTTCCACCATGGTCATAATGGCGTAATCGTCATGCACTATATATTTAATATCGGGGCGCACCCCGGCCTTGTTAAAGGCTTCCAGCGGTTCGCTGTAATGCCCCTCTTCTAATAAAATAAACGGTTCCCGGGCTAGTTTTTTAAGCGGGATTTTACGCAACTTTGCAAGCGGATGCGCCAGGGGGAGCACCGCCGCCATGCTCCCTTGTTTCAGCACGCGCGTTTCCAAGCCTTTCACGGCTGAAGGATTAACAAAACCAAAATCAACCGCACCTGTTTTAATCCATTCCTGGATAGAACTGTAATCCCCTTGGTGCAATACAAATTTTACCTGCGGATATAACCCTTCAAACGATTTAATTAAATCCGGCAGCCAATGGCACGTAACGCTGGACACTGTACCAATACGCACGGTCCCCCCCTCCAAGCCGCGTATTTCGCACGCGCGTTCCCGTACGGCGCGGTATCCCAAAATGGCCCGTTCCACAGATGGATACAACTTTTTACCTTCTTCCGTCAGCACGGCCCCGCCGCGCGTGCGCACTAACAGTTTAAACCCCAGTTCCGCTTCCAGAGAAGCTATCATCTGGCTGACAGCCGACTGCGTATGAAAAAGCGCTGCGGCCGCCTTGGAAAAGCTGCCCGTTTCTACTATTTTCTGTAAAGCAATAAAATGTTGCATATATTAGTTTTACTTATATTATTATTAAAATAATTCGTTTTACTGATATTTTAACAAAAATTACAATATAATTAAATCAACCTGTGGGAGACACAAAATGACGCAAAAAACAATTTCAGATTTATTAGCCAGGCTGGCTCCCTGCGGCCTTAACTGCGGAAAATGCTTCGCGTTTAAAGACGGGGACATCGCCCGTTTAAGCCGGGACTTACAACATGCTTTAGGCAATTTTGATATATACGCCCACCGTTTTGAAACCATGCTCAACGAACCAAAATTCGCCCTTTATCCCGCATTTAAAGAGTTTTTGGGCTTACTTTCGCAAGGCTCCTGTAACGGATGCCGCAAAGAAAAGTGTAAACTCTTCAAAGGCTGCGGCGTGCGCGCCTGCAGTGAGAAAAATCAGGTGGATTTTTGTTTTGAATGCCCCCAATTCCCCTGCAACAACACCGGCTTTGACGAACATCTCTACAAACGCCACGTACAAATTAACCGCCGCATGAAAGAAGCGGGCGTAAAACAATACACCGAAGAAACAAAACATGATTCCAGATATTAGGAGCGTCTATGAACATTATTCCATACGAATTAAAATATAAAGCGGATTTTATCCGTTTAAACAAAGCCTGGGTAGAAAAATTTTTTGGCCGCCTGGAAGAAGAAGACCTGCACACCTTAGGAGGAGTGGAAGAAATTCTAGCGCGCGGCGGACAAATCTTTGTTGCATTGCAAGACGCCCAAGTTCTGGCGGTTTGTATGGCAAAGCCGTTAGAAAGCAACATATGGGAAATTTGCAAACTGGCCACCGATGAAAATTTACAAGGCCGCGGCGCAGGCAGCGCGGTATTTAAAGCATGTTTGGAATATGCCCAAACCCGCAACGCAAAAAAAATCATGCTGATTTCCAACCGAATCTTAAAACCCGCTTTGCACATTTATGAAAAATTCGGGTTTAAAGAAGTTCCGCTCCAAGGAAAACCCTACGAACGGGCAGACATTCAAATGGAGTGGGTTCCCTTCCCAAAAGGTTCCGCCCTTTAAACGGACGGATACCCCCGGCTTGCCAAAACCGGGGGATTTTTATTTTATATGGGCGGCGCAAGACCAATTTTTGATATTTTATATATATGCGTTACTTTTTATTATTTATTTATTTTTGCATTCCCGCCCTCGCGTCGGCACAAACCCTGCAAAACTTTGTGGAAACGCGCCTTCAACATCCCGTTTTAAAAGGCGCATGGTGGGGCGGCGCGGCCGCTTATACCAATACGCCGGAAGAGTTAATTTTCTCCGTCAACGCAGATACGCGCTTAACGCCGGCTTCCACGCTTAAACTGTTAACTACCGCCGCCGCGCTGGAAACAATGGGGCCGGATCACCGTTTTCAAACGCGCCTGTACGCCGAAGCAAGGCCCGATGAAAACGGCGTGTTAAAAGGAAACCTATACCTGCAAGGCGGCGGCGACCCGACGCTAGGCTCCACTCGCGTAACGGGCGGAGAAGCGTGGAAAACCGTCACCCGAAAATGGGTCCAAGCCGTTAAAGATGCGGGCATTACCCGCGTAGAAGGGAATATTATTGCGGACGAATCTTTATTTGAAGGCCCGTCTATCGCCCCAAAAGTAAATTGGGAAAACATCGGCAACTATTTTTCCGCGCCCGCCACCCCTCTTTGTTTTAACGACAATTCTTTTAAAATCCGCTTTTCTCCCCAGCCGCGCGCCGGGCAACCCGCAAACGTCGCCGGAACCGAACCCGAAGTACCGGGGCTTACGCTTACCAGTTTTGTAACCACCGACGGAAAAAGCAAGAAAGACAATGCCTACGTATATGGAGCCCCCCGCCAAAACGAACTGGAAATTTACGGCACTATCCCTACCAATTTAACCGGGTTTTCTATTTCCGCCGCACAGCCGGACCCGGCGTTATTCGCCGCCCATGCGCTCAAAACAGAACTGGAAAAACAGAATATTTTTATACTGGGCGTTCCGCAAACAACCCGTACGGCGCCGGATTATACGCCCATGACGTTATTGCACGTTTACCAATCGCCCAAGCTAAAAGACATTATTGTCATCGTCAACAAGCGCAGTTTTAATTTGTATGCCGATATGCTTTTACGCCATCTGGCTGTTTATACAGGTAAAAAAGGAAGCATTCAAAATGGAGTGGAAGAATTAAACAAGTTTTTACAAACCAACCGTCTGGCCGCACCGGAAGACACGGTAATTTACGACGGAAGCGGCCTTTCGCGCGACAATTTAGTTACCCCGCAAACTCTGCTTAACACGCTTGCTTTTATGACGAAAAGCCCGCATTTTAAGCATTATTACAACTCTCTCGCTACGCCGGACGACAGGGGAGACCTCTTGCTGTTAAGACGCTTTTTAAAGCCCCGCAAAGAAGTCGGCCGCGTACGCGTAAAAGGCGGCACGATTGACAGCGTAAAAGCCGCCGCCGGATACGTAACAGATAAAGACGGAAAGTTAATTGCATTCGTACTGATGTCCAACAATTTGGCCTCTAAAAACGAATCTATTTTCCGCATCCACGAAGATATTTTAAAACAATTATTAGCCCTGCCTGAACATGATTAAACGCAAAAAATCCCGGAGCTTTTTAAGGCTCCGGGATTTTTTATTTATCAATTATCCGGCCGTAACCACTATCGTTTTCCAACGCCCCCTTAAAAACCGCCACAACATCAGCACAGCGGTAACCCCGGCGTAGAACGTAAGCCAGCTCCACACCCAAAATACGGACAGCTGCAACTTATACACAATGTACCACGTACCGGGAATGAGCATCCCCCACGCACAGAAAAGCATAACGTACATGTAAAACTTCGTATCTCCCGCGCCGCGGATGGCTTCGCCAAAAATAAGATAGGTAGCGTCAAACACAACAAAGAAACTTACCAGCTTAATCAGCGGATACGTTTTGGCCGCAATCGCCGCCGCATCCGCCGACGACGGCGGAATAAACAAATTGACAAACAGCGGTGCTCCAAAAAAGAATAAAAGCCCAATACCAAACGCATACGCATAACCTATTTTACACGCGTTTTTAACCACACGCACGCTTAAATCAACCCGCTTTAAACCTTGGTATTTACTAACGAGGATTTGTATCCCAATCCCTAACCCCAAAATAACCGTAAACACCACCGGCTGCATGGACATCACCACATTACTCGCCTGCAAGGAAATGGTATCAATATTCCCCACCATAAACGTAAACAGCGTAAATGATAAAATATCCATCAAAAAGCCAAATCCATTGGGCAGACCAAAGCGTAAGAGACGCGAAAACACCGGCTTATAAAAACCCGCCAGTTTACTGATTTTATATTCTTTGCGGGTCTTGCGCGCAAAAATCAGCGCGCCGAATATAGCCGTCATAACGCCTTGACTGATAACCGTCCCCCACGCCGCGCCCGCGATTCCCATTTCCGGAAAGCCCAGCTTGCCGAAAATCATCACATAGTCAAGGCCGATGTTTATCACGTTGCCGATGATGGCCGTCCACATGGGGATTTTGGTTTGTCCGCGGCCGCTAAAAAAACTGGCAAGCGCGTTGTTGATAACGGCCAAGCCGCCAAATAAATTTAAAATGCCAAAGTATTTCAGTTCCAGCACGCGCACCGGGGCGTCGTGCCCAAAAGCGTTAATAAGCGCTTTTCCGGCGGGAGTCAGCCCGGCAAGAAGTAACGACGACATAACCGCCAACAGTACCCCCTGCCATAACGACACGGTAACGGAAGCGTATTTTTTCTTGGCGTAGTATTGGGAAATAAAAACGCTTGTATAACTGGCAAGCCCCATAAACATGGAGGCAAAGGTCATCGCCAGTACGCCGGCGGGCACACACGCGGCCAGCGCTTCGTGCGAATGCCACGCTAAAAACATGCGGTCCGCAAATTGCATTACAACCTGCGCCGCCATAAGTACGATTAGCGGATACGCCAAGTGCCACAATTCCCCAAGAGAGGCTTGGGCATACGTCTTTTTAGTCATTTATAGCTATACCTCCTAAAAACCGCCCACAAGGGCAGAAAAAAGGCCCGGGTTTAACCCCGGGCCTTTTTAAAGTCTTCCAAAAATTAAAGTTTGACAACTTTAACGGCTTTCGGGCCTTTTTCGGATTCCACGACTTCGAATTCAACTTCTTGACCTTCGGCCAAGGTTTTGAAACCGTCGCCCTGAATTTCCTGATAGTGTACAAAGAGATCTTTAGAACCGTCTTCGGGGGTTACAAAGCCGTAACCTTTCTGGTCGTTAAACCACTTTACTTTTCCTTTAGGCATTTTACAAATACTTCCTTTTATTAATTATCAGATACTTAAACTTAATAAGTATCTATAGTTATTGTAGCATAAATCCGAAGAAATAACACAAATTATTATTAAATTTTTTTCCGGCGGACGCACTATAAAAAAAATTATAATGGTTTTATGAAAATTATGGAAGCCGTGCCAAATATCTCTGAGGGACGCCGTTTGGATGTTGTAGCGCAAATTGTTGTGCGCACGCAAGAGGCTTCCCCTGCACGCGTGTTACATGTGGATTCCAACGCCGATGCAAACCGCACCGTCATCACGCTAGCGGGCACGCCGGAGGACGTACGCAAAAGTGCGTTTGCACTGCTTGCGGCCGCGGCGGAACTTATTGACATGCGCATTCATTCCGGCGCGCACCCGCGTTTGGGGGCTGTGGACGTTTGCCCGTTTGTTCCGGTTAGCGAAATGACGCTGGAAGAAGCCGCCCGAGAAGCGCGGCTTTTAGCGCAGGATACGGCGGAAAAATTACATATTCCCGTTTATCTGTATGAGGCGTGCGCGGCTTCACCCGAACGCAAAAACCTGGCTTTTATCCGCCGGGGCGAATATGAAAGTTTGCCGCAAAAACTAAAAGAGCTTCCGCCTGATTTCGGCCGGAATGAATTTTCCCTTACCGTACAAAAAACGGGAGCAACCGTTATCGGCGCGCGTAATTTTTTAATTGCGTTTAACATTTGTCTGAACACACAAGACGTTGCCGCCGCCAAACAAATTGCCTCCGTCCTGCGCGAAAAAAACGGCGGCCTGCCAACTGTAAAAGCCATTGGCTGGTTCATGCAGGATTACCAGTGTGCGCAAGTATCTTTTAATTTGACCGACTACAAAACCACCGGCCTTGCCCAAGTTTTTGAAGCATGCAAACAAGAAGCCGCACGACTCGGCCTACAAGTAACAGGAAGCGAACTTATCGGCCTTGCGCCCGAAGAAGCCCTGCTAAACGCGGGCCGCTTTTACACCCCGGGCACAACAGATAAAACCGCTTTATTGGAAACCGCTGTCCGACGGCTGGAACTAAATAAAATCCGCCCCTTTAACGTCCAGGAACGGATTTTGGAATACGCACTAAAAAACCAATTTTAACGCTTACTCAAACGCATAATTTGCCGGCAATTTTAAACGGAATTGATTTTGCATATGTTTCAGCGGAGCGGCATGATGCTCCCCTTTGCTTACCTTTTTATTAATGCATTTTCCGTTTTTAATACTACACGAATACTTGTCTTCATAGGGCACACACCCGGCGGCAAAATCGTGAGAGTCGCCAGATATCACCATGCGAGAAGAAGTACTGCACTCCCCCAGTTCTTCATAAAACCCCTCTTCACACACAAGCGTTGCAGGATTAAGTTTGTTGCAAACTATTTTATAATTCCCCGCACTGCATCCCTCAAAAGACTCCGTATACTTCCAGCGGCCGTCCGCCTCTTGCCAAATATCCAATTTAGTAGTCGGTTGAGGTATACAACGCGTCTCTGTTTCCCTCTGCACAAAATGATATTTCCCCATACATTTGCCATTGACATAACGGGAACAAGATAAATTTTCGTTTACCATCCCCCCCGTTTTGGATACGGAATATCCGGTGCGGCAAATTCTATTTGGAAAAAAGCCTTTTTCACACGTAACAGTGGTATATTCATAGCGGCCGAAATCTGCATCCACTACTTTAATAAATACTTCCTTAAACCCCCGCAAACAAGCCTGTGCGGAAACTTTATCACAAAACGCTACGCTAACATTTGTTCGCTTCCACGGTTTTTTATCTTGGCAAAGATCATCCAAAAGGGGGGCAATTTTTTTGCCCTCTTTTATTTTTTCCACATCTCCTATAAATAATGTTTCCGCAAACGCTAACTTTTCCATCCCAACAACAGTTACAAATAATATCCCGGCAAAAAATAATCCCGCACACCATAATTTACGCATATTCTCTCCTTTATTTTGCAACCAATGCCGCCAGTTTTACATACGTTTTAGGCGGAATTTGCTCTGCACGCACAGTGGGTATTAAACCCAATTTTTTGAGCGCGAGCGTTGTTTTTTCTTTATCATATCCGCACAACACCAGCGAATTAAACGCCGTCTTGCGTTTATGAGCAAACGATGCCAAAACAACTTTTTTAAATTTTTGCCATTCTTCTGCCGACGCAAAAACAGGTTCTTTTAACCGTTCAAACGCCAGCACCGCGCTTTCCACTTTAGGAGGCGGATTAAAACTCCCGCGGCCCACTTTGCAAATCGGGCTGATGTGCGCACGCAGCTGGCTGAAAATAGAAAGCGGCCCGTAAAAATCCTCCCCCGCTTTGGCCCGGATACGCTGGGCCTGTTCTTTTTGAAACATAAACACCGCCGAAAAGAAATGCGGCCAGGCGAGCACTTTATCCAAAATATCGGCTGCGTCTATGTACGGCAAGTTACTGACGAACTCCGTCGAAACGGGCGGAAGAGAAGCCAAATCAAACGCCAAAAAATTTTGCTGGACGATATTCACTTCTGCCTCTTTTGGCAAATGCGTTTTTAGCCATGCCACCATTTCCGGGTCAATTTCCACCAGGGTAAAATTCTTTTGTCCGCGCGCAATCAGCCGCTCTGTCAGCGCGCCTTTTCCGGGGCCGATTTCCACCAAGTTTTCCGCGCGCAAAAGCAGTGCCGCGTCCACAATTTGGGCAATAATCCCTTCGTTAATTAAAAAATGCTGTCCGTACTTTTGCATAAATTTTACTCCGCCAAAACTTTTAAATTCCGCACTGCGGTTTTATTGCCGGGGGCCGCCTGTAGAGCGCGGCGATAATAAGTTTCCGCCGCTGCGTCATCCCCCGCCACCACACGGGCTGTTCCCAAGCCTAACCAAGCAAGCGGATCATCCGGCGTTAAAGCCGCCTGCGCAAACGCCGCTTGCGCCGACGACGCATCCCCGCCTGCCAAACCGGCAAGCCCGGTTAAGAGCGCGCAGATGTTTCCCACCGGACATTGGGGCGAAAATTCCTGCAAATCTTCGCTTGCTTCATCTACTAACTTAAGCCATGTTTTACCCATTACCCACAGGCCCATATCGTTGCCTACGATACGCGGATCATACACCGCCTTGGGCGCAGACGTGTTAGCCGATGTAAGCGCATGGGGCGATGCAAAATCCGCCGTCCGGCCTTGCAACGATAAACTTACGTTATATTTCCCAGCACCTTGCGCCACGGCTTGGCGCACGCCGGAGATAAATTCGCCTATTTGCGTTTCACGCGTTTGCGCGTCCGTTGCCGGGAGCGTAAATGTACGCTTAAACGCCCGGGAAACCTTATCGGCGCTTTCCAGTCCGCCTGAGGGGCGAAGCCGCTCGTACGCCTGTTCAAACGAGCTTTTAGGACCGGAACTGTCCGCCTGCGATATGGGGTCAAATTCAAGCGACACATCTACATTAATTGCTTTTGCAGAGGAAACTTTTGTCAAACTTTCTTTAAAGTTGTTGATTTGTTTTTCGAACGACTCCGCCGTTCTTCCGCTGGCGCGGTATACCGCGTTAAGGGCGAGCCCGTCCGCCTTAAAACGAGATATGGAAAATGCGTCCTCCAATGTTTCGCGCGCTTTGCCTTCTTCACCAGTCCGCACCAATAAAAACGCATAACGCAAACGGGCGACGTAATCCCCCGGCTTGGTTTTAACGGCTTTTTTATAATATTTCAGTGCGTCTTGCGTTCGGCCCAATTTTTCGTAAAGTGCTCCTAAATTAAGCTGCGCATCCTCGTAAGATGAAAATAATCGCAACGCTTTTTTAAAAGACGCTTCAGCTTGCTCGTCCCGCCCCAACGCCTCATAAAGCGTACCCAGCTGATAATGGTATAGAGGTTCACGCGGTGCCAATTCCGCGGCCCGGCGGAAGTATTCTAACGCTTTTTCCAACTGGTTTTGGACGGCGTATGTGGAACCTAAATTCATATTGGTATCGGCTTTGTTGGGGTCTAATTTATTAGCGGTTAAAAAGTATTCCTGCGCCTGGGCAACATCCCCTTTCCAGCCGGACGCAATCCCTAATAGCTGATACGCCATGGCATTATCCGGCGAAAGGCGCAAAGCCTCGTTATATTCGGAAACGGCATCATCCACCTTTCCCTCCCAATACAAAGACGCGCCAAATAAAATATGCCCCATAGGGTCTTGAGTGTTTTTGATAACGGCTTTGGCAAAACTGTTGGAAGCCTCCCGGTAGCGGGCCTGGCTTAACTCTCCCATGCCGCGGCGCATATCGGACGCGGCCTGATCGCGCATAATTTGGTCCCACACGGTTTGGGAATAATCGGTTTTGAGTTCTTGCTTACGGAAAGAGAACGGAAAAGCGGCCCTCGCGGGGAGGACACTCCCCACTAGCATAAACACACACAATACACTTGAAAAAACCCGTTTTGTAAGCATACGTATATGATAGAAAAAAGGAAAGCAAGGAGCAAATGAAAGAGGAATGACATTTATGGACTTCTGTTGAAAACAAATACGCGTTATCCCCGAGTGTTTCTGTTGGGAATCCGTTATTCAAAGGTCATGCTGAATTTATTTCAGCATCCATTCCTTGTTATCTTGGATTCTGCACCTTTATTAATTGGATCCTGAAACAAGTTCAGGATGACGGCAGGAATAAGGGCTAAATTTCCGACTACAACTTTCGGAAATGACACCAGGAAAAAGATTCATTAGAAAAAAATCCCCGGGAGGTTTCCCTCCCGGGGTGTATCCAAAGATTATTTACTCGGCTTTTAAAGAAGGATATGTGGATTCAGCATACTCACGCCCACAAGTACCTCCGCGTCCGTTACCAGGTTTAACGGATGCACCACTTGTACACAAAGTTTCAATATACTTCAAAGCATTCTGTACAGACATGGTTTCTCCATTATACCCGCAAGACGTCCGACCTTGGAAAATTCCCTTATACGCCGCATGATAATCCTGTCTATTTTTATCATCAATCGTCGTATTCGTGGTGCCTCGTTTATCACTTACGCGCGTAAAAAGAGGTCTTCCATTCACCGTCGCCAATTCTTTCAAGGGGAAGTCTTTCCAAATGCCAGCCTTTAAGACGCCAATATAGGGGTCTCTATCTCTGCCATTTAAATCCAAATCACCATAACTATTTTTATTCCAGTTATAATGACCATAGTGGTAGGAAGACATATCTACACCATTTTTATTAACGGCTTTACCACCTTGACAGCCATAAAAACGGTCATCACGTTTTTTGCTGGCTTTACTTTCCCCTTCCCGAATATAATAATTCGTAGGGAAGAAAGAGGAATCAATATCAATAAAGGCCGCAAATGCACCAAACATATTGCTCATATTTGGAACTTGCGGGTCTTTGGAAGCCCGCCCAATGGCATTAGCAACAGCACAAACAGTATTTTTAGGAACACTATTTACGCCCGTAGCTGACATAATACGCATAGCATCCACAACTTGTGCAACGGTGGCCTTCCCATTATGTACCTGTTCGGTAAACGTATTCATTTCTGTTTGTTTTGCCTGCTTATTGTACGCATTAATGGCCTGCGTTAAATACGCGGACGTTTCATCATCCATAAAAGGCAACGCCCCAGACATACCATCAATTTTACAAGATTTCCACACTCCCCCCGCATTCTGGTTGCTCGGATTGGTACGCGCAGACTCTAACACCGCCTGATCCGGCATTACGGTAAATTTCGGGTAAAAATTTACCTTTGTAATCACAGTGGGCGAAGCCCCTTGGCAAGCAGGATCTTGCGGATTAGTTTGGAACGGTTCACCCCAAGCGTTATTAACGCAAGTCATTTTCCAATGGCAGCCTTGGGGTCTGTCAGGCAAAGACTGTTCTGTTCCGTTTTTGCAAACACAATTAGGGTCTACCTTTTCAAAAGGAGTCCAAGTTTTGTTTTTGCAAACCCGCTGCATAGCACAGCCATACGCATCAACCGTTTCTTCTTTAGCACCTTCTTGGCAATCCGCGGAGGGTTCTTCATTAGCCGGGTTGCCATCATTAAAATCGCACGTAGTGGTACTAATTAAATTGCCGGCACGATACAGATTCCACCGGACCGTACCAGGAGCATCTGTCTTTGGAGCAAACTGATACTTGCCATCAGCCCCGGGGTTTACAATCGTTCCCTGCGGATTTGCAGTTGCAGCCGTAGCAGCTCCTTTATCATTTTTAGCAAAAGAAGCATAAGAAGCCCGAACTTGCAAATCGCCTTTTGTACCTTTAAAAGCCTTTGACACAGTAACACTCGCAGTGGCCGGCTGACTATTATCAATACATTTAATATTTACATTGCTGAACATACATCTGTGTCCAATCAATGTATCAATTTTACCGTCTTGATCATCCAAAATACGATATTTACGCTTGCATACATCGCGGCGGGAATTGCCTTCTTTTTGTGCGTCACTGGTAGTACCGCGGCGATATAAGTAGCCTTGTTCAAAGTCTTCATATTTCATAGGTAAGGCTTTGGACATGCCCTTTTTACCATACCACAAGCGAGAGTCATACATATCGTATTTGGAGAACATGGACTCAATAAAGAACAGATCCAAATCTTCAAAAGCCTCTTTAGCAGAAGCCTCCGCTCCTTGAGCCACAATCAATTCCTGCAAGCGGGCAGTCATTGCTGCTTGGAATTTTTGATATTCAAATACGTCCGATTCGCCCACATAAATAACACACGCATTTTCAGGGCGCTCACGATTCAAATCTACAAAAGTAGAGTAATCGTTTTTCTTGCTTACAGCACCGGAACGCAAGTTCGTTTGCAAGAACGTCTTAACAGCAGACGAAGAACTCTTTTCCGTTAAAGAGCAAGAAGGATTCAACTGTTTAAAAGCGGACAATAAAGAGGTACGATTGGTATACCCACCTTTAGCGTCTTTTTCATCCCACTGTTCAACATAACGGGCCAACTTTTGAGCATCCGCCGCACGGCCTTCCGCACTGAAAGAAGACACGCCGGAAGAGTATTTGCACGTAAAATCCAACGTATGGCTGTTGTCATCGCACAAATACAATTTTTTACCATTATCAAGCGGTACATAGTTGCGCGCTACTACATAATGGTATTTTTTCCATTTCATAGCTTCGCCATGCGGGCGGGTATAATATACATTCGCAGCCGCTAACTGATCGCAAGAAGAGCTTCCGTCAGCACCTTCTGCAGCCATATCAGCAACGCCTGAACCATATTTAGCCTTGGTTGCAATACCCAAACAGTGAACACGGGCGCCAAAGAAACCTAAATTTGTAGCAGCTGGATTGCCATCATCCCAACCACCAGGACATTTATCCTTCCCGACGTAAGTCACATAGTTATCACAAGCCTCTTTACCAAAATCCAAGCCTGTTTGTTGTTTTAAAATAGCCCCAATTTTAGAAGCTTTTTTGCCACAGCAGGTAGGAGCTTTTCCACCACCAGCGCCTTCACCGAACATAGAACCCATAGAACCGTCATCCTGGCCGGTAATTAAACAATTTAAAATACCGCCCAAGATATTTTGCGCCAGCTGATCGCCCCACTTAATCCAATCCCATTTGCGGTTGAACTTCGCTTCCCATTCCATCTGGGAGCGTTTTTTCATCATGTCCCACCACCAGGGTTCTTTACCGTTAAAGGCAAATTTGCGATCCAAATTGCCGTTACCGCCGCCGGGGCCGCCAAAATCGCCGCCGCCGATGCCGCCGATTTTGCCCGGTTCAATGGGCTTCATCTGCGCGTCCATCAACGCCTGCATGGCATTGGCTTTGGACATGGCGTCTTTAGAGCGTCTGGCTTCCGCCGCCGCACCTTGCCCAAAGTAAGAGCGGGAAGGTTTACCCGCCGCCTGTAACGGCTGCAAGGATACCGGCTTGGGGGAAGATTTCGGAGCATCCGCCTTTACTTTATCAGCGGCTTTTTTCAAACCGCCGCCCCACATACCAACGCCCAATTTACCGCCGCCGCGAGAGGTTAAACCCGCCCCGCGCAAGGGGTTGATATTGGTCTTTTTAAAGGCCGCTTTTGTAGCGGGCGCGGCTTGCTTTTTATATTTATAAATGTTTTTTTCGTTATATTCTTTGGAGTTGTTGTTCGAGTTGGAATAATCATCATCTAACCCGCTAATCAAATTGGGGTTAAATGGAGCCTCATCGGTTTCTTCTTCTTTTTTATTACCGAACCCAACAATCAAATCCATAGAATCACGGCCGGAAAGCTGCGCAATTTGCCCGTCCGGGTCGCCGGTCAGGTTATCAAATCCGGAGCGGTCCGGGTTCATGATAGCGTCCTCGTAACCGGGAGTAACCATCGTCGGATCTTCGTCTACGCTGCCGGAGTATTTATACAAGAACGGCAACAACAACAAAGCCACAATGGCCGCAATAAAGAACGGAGCATCCCTTTTGGTTCTCTCGAAGAGAGTTTTTTTAGGTTTGCCGTCGCTCCCGATTTTGGAGGAAATACGGTTAGCGAAAGATTTGGAAGCAGCAGGTTTGCTGTTTTTGATCTTATCGCTAAAGGTAAAGCTGTCTTTAGCAACAGCTTTGTTTTCCTTTTTTTCTTCAGGCATAAGAGCCTCCTATTAATTTTTAAAACTGCAAAAAGCGAGGGATTAAGCCCCTCACCGCCCGGGCAGACCTTAAAAAGGCCTCCCGTTATCCCTGCAACTATAATAAAAAGTGCCGTTGTTCGAAGATGGTCCCCCACTCCGTAACAACTTGCGTGCAGATACGTCCTTACTTTTATTATACAATTAAATCCAGTTTTTTCAAGGGGGATTTTTCAGTTTATGCACTAATCCACATCGCCAATCTGCAAACTGCCCCAGTTTAATTCCGAAAAGAAGCCGCTGGCATTGGGGTCGCGCGGTTTGCCGTCTTCCGTACTTATATTAAATGTTTCTCCCACTAATTGGCCGATAGCGTCCGAACCACACCCGTCAGCACAATCCCCTTCCTTATAATCTTCCGACTTTTTCCCCAACACTTCTTCATGACAGGCCGCCTGCTCTTCCGGCGTAGCCAGGGAATTACATTTTTTGTCTTCTTCTTCGCAATAGGAGGAAAAGGAATCAAAACGGTCATCCAATTTATTTGTGGTACACGCCCCTTGGTTAAGCGAAATACTGCATTTGCCGCCTAAATTTTTACTGTAAGAAGTATTCACTTCCTCGCACATACTGCGCACACTCGCTAACCGGCCTTTATAGGTACTGGTGCCAACATCCCCGCAGGTGGCGGGGAAAGCGCCTTTAATCCCTTGGATTTGCGCCCGGGCTTGGTTTTTCAACTCACCCACTTTGTCCCCCACGGATGACATGGCTTCCTGACATTCTTTGTCCTGCTCTAAATATTTTTTAACGCTGTCCATATCCGCTACTACGTCATCCGGGTTGATACCAACACCCGAAAAGCCCGACGCCGCAAAAACGGATTTCGGCATTTCGGCATTATCAAAACTGGCCGAAGCCAATGTTTTTTTAAGCACCGGGTTTGACGCACGGCGGGCCGTTTTACCATACAGCCAAGCGTGGTACATATCTTTATGGGCGCGGCTTTGCCCCAACTCCTGCACGCCGCCCAATTTGGAGAGCATCCCCCCTTTATCCACATTTTTAGCGATATTGGCCAGCCCCGCGTCCGACCGGGTGGCTTTATCCACCAGCCGCCCCATCCAATCATCCGGCCCGGCTCCGGCAATGTTTGGATTGCTGATTTTTTTAAGCGTATTTACCGAGTTAAAACCGTCTGTTTTATCCCGGGTTACGACTGAAGTATCCGCCCCAAAATACACCTCCGCAGCCTGCACAGCATTAGCTTGGGTGGACGCGGAAACATTGGAATTTCCTATTTTAATATCGGACGGTTTTTTATTTTCCCCCGTATCCACGGAAGAAGAGGGAATTTTTAACGCATCCTGCGGTTGGCCTTTACGGGCAAGCGAAGAATTGACGGCACGCATGTTGATAAGTTTATTTTGCGCTTTGGCCGCCGAAGAAGCTAAAAAACCGCCGTCCGCGCCGAAGACGGAAACTTCGTCCGGGTCCGGCAGTTCTCCGCGCAGGATTTTTTGGTGTTCATTCCAAGAAAACAATGCGCGCAGAAGCGAAATTTTTTGCGTTTCATCCGGCGTGTATCCCATGGCATACGCCAAGTTGCGCAGGAACGGAATTTTACCCACCGGAACAAACCCTCCAATCAACAATAAAACCAAAAAGAAAATAAGAAGCACCCACGCTTTTTTAGAAGAAAAAGCGTCTTTAATTTCCAGCCACACAAGCGGCAGAAACTTTGGTTTTTCCTGTTGTTCGTTTTGGTTTTGATTTTCCATAAAATCACCTAAAAACACGCAGAGGAGCCGTTAATGGCGGCTCCCCTGGGAAATATTAATTACTCATTTGCAGCTTTACTAACAACCTGTTGCCCAGCCGTCATACCAGCAGTTGTACCAGCTTTTCCGGCAAAGCTGAGAGCCTTGCTATAAAAAGAACCTTTTGCTTTGAGCGTTTCCAACGACATGTCAGAACCGGCATTAGCAAGCGCATTCTTAATTGTTAACGCCATACCAACAATTGCCCCACCACCCATAAGAACAGATAACATCGGTAAGAACATATTGCCACTATATTTAGAAAAATAGGCAATCGCAAAACCCATCACCACCGCAGCATAAGCAATTACAACCCCAGCTAAAGCAACTCCCAAACCAATCCCACCTGCCGCAAACACGCCAGCGTTTTTTGCAAGCGAAATAATTCTATATACTAACGGAATCGCAGCAATGGTAGCCGCAATTAAGGCCAACGTCATCCACAACAAACGGGTACGTGCTTGACTGCGGCCTTCGTTTTCATTTTTCACTTGTTGGCCCCAATCTCCAATCGCTTTTAATTTTCGGTCGGTAGGGGTAGCAAAATCAGCTGACCCGGTAGTAGTGGCTTCGGTGGCGGTATCAATGCTCATCCCGCCGGATAAATTGGAGGATGCCAAAAAGGGTTTCGCCCCGGCAGTAACGCCGCGATGGGAATCAGCCGCCACTTTGGCAGACATACTGGCAATTTTTTTCAAATCATCACTGCCGTCTACATGGCGACCGCCGCGGCCAACGGAGGCGTTACGCCCACCCGCCATAAAACGGGAAGCCCCCGACTGCGCCCCATTCATTCCATTATAAGAAGAAACGATATTGGAGCCACTAGGCATTGCACCCGAAAACTGATATCCTTCCGCATTGGCAGAGCCCGAAGAGGCTCTTGCGCCGCGACTACTTGATGAACCGGAAGAACTTCCTCCACCCATAGAACCAGACGCGGCATTAAACGCATTGCCGGATGCACGCGCCATAGAAGCAGAAGCTAATTGTCCGCCAGTGGCAGTAGCGGCCGGAGCACCAGCCGCTCCTTGCGAAACAGCCCCGACACTTACATTGGGACCAGAAGCACGAACTCCGAAGCCCCCCGAAGTAATTTCTACCATATCCACCCCGCCGGAACCTAATCCGTCAGAAGCAGACGTAGCGGCGGCCGTTCCGGCGACGGGCACGGAAATAGTACGCCCCAAATTATCGGCGGCAGACAGGCCGAAATCGCTTTTAGAGCGAGAACCTTCTAATCGTTCCCGTTCAGCCCCGACGGCAACACCTTGGCGGCCTTCGCGGTTTTGAATATTCATGGAAGACAGCATCCCGTCCGCACGGCGATTTAAACCTTCATACGCGGACGAAGAGGACACGGAAGATAACGTACGCATCGGCACGTCATTATCCAAAATTTGGTCCGTTTTAAAGGCGCCGTAGGTGGCCATTAAACCAACACCCGCAATAGTAAGCATCTGCGGCGCGCCGACAACCAACCTACCCGCTTTACTTTTTAAGAAATTAAGAATTTTCATAGTATTCTCCTATTTTCTCACGCCGTCTACCGCGTTTTTAACACGGTTTTGCGGGTGGTGTTGACGTTCCAACGCTTGGCGGTAAGCCGCCGCACGACGGGCGCGTTCTTCTTTCAGCTGTTGCTCTTCCTGAAAAGCCTGAAAGCGGGCATTTATTTGCCGCCCTTCTATAAAGATTGTCAGCCCCCAACCAAGCCATAAAATAAATAAGGCTAACACAATCACGCGGCCAATAAAATTACGCCGATTCCAAGGCTCTATAATAATATTTCCAATTTGCATAAGAGAATCCTTTATTTACCCGATTCTTCCGAACCTTGCAAGCCACCTTCGACCCCAGAAGCTCCCCCGGAGCCCGCAAAAGAGGCCCCAAGCAAAGCAGACCCGGCTCCAACGCCAAGAACCCCCCAAAGAGTATTCACTTTTGCAGTTAATCCTTTAGCTTTTAACACTGTCTTAGCAGTGGAACTCAACGCAAAAGAGAGCCAAACACCCGCAATTAATAAAGGAGTTACAATCATAGTAGCCGTAGAAGCCCCTTCTCCACCATATGTTTTGGCAAAATTAGCAGCTTTAACAAAGCCCACCGCAGCAAAAGCAGTGGCTACTGCGGCCAATCCTAACGCTAGCCACCAACCCCAAATAGCAATCTTTTTTAGTAAGGGAATTGCAATCATGGCAGCGGTGGCCACGCCCAACGCCACCCATAACCAAGTTTTCATAGCATGGCGGTCTTTATCACGTTGATTGACCATATTATCCGTCCCCACCTGCCAACTCTTAATACCACGCAAATTGGCTTCATAGTCTTGATTAAAGTCTTTAGAGCTCTGCCCTTGCCCGGTGGTAACATTATCGGAGGAAATCATCATACCGCCGGAAACCTTCGTGCTGGCCAAGAACGCACGGGCTCCTTCAACGGCGGAACGGTTTTTATTTTTAGCCGCATCGGCAGAACGGCGGCGGATAAAATCCAAATCCCGTCCGTCTTTAGAGGTACGCGAATTTTGAACGGAAGCGTCCCGATTATCCCCAATGCCATTGCTCCCAAACGAAGATTTTGCACGCAAACGAGAACCTTCCCCCATCATGCGCGCCGCTTGGGCTTGGGCAGAAGCCATTACATCCCCCGCCTGCTTGGCCGCGTCTGCCGCAGAAGCAGAACCTTTGGTGTTTTTGCCGCTGTCCTGTACGGAAAAAGCAGAATTAAAAGAATTACCGGAAGACCCGCCCGTCGCACCAGACGAACCCCAATTTTTAGAAGCACTTGCCAACGCGGCCGGAGCACCTTGCTGACCCGGAGCGGCGGACTGCGCTTGCTGTTGGGCCTGCTGCTGGGCTTGAGTGATCATATCCCCCACTCCCGCCATGCTTTGCTGCATAGCGGCCATAGGATTATTTTTTAAATCAAACTCATTGGCAATGTTTGCCCCTGTGCCCAAACCGTCTGTTCCGCCCATCTGATAGGCTTGGCTGGGTGCAGAAGAAGCTACGGAAGAATAATCCGGCGCATATTCCGCCATTTCTTCAGCGGCGCGCTGGGCCATTTCCTGCCGTTCCAAGCGTTTAAAAGTATTAGTGGAAATTTGCATAGAGGACTGGGATTCCCCCCCACCCGCATACGAACCGCCGGCATACGCCCCCGTGTTTGCCCCGGCGACATATACCACTTCGCCAGAATCATACGCCGCAGGATTAAACGTATTGTTGTTTTCTGCGGGAGAATCCAAATACTGCCAGGCGGCGATACCCGCCACGCCGACCACAGCCGACAGCCCTACCGCCTGCATGGCGGAGAGAGCCACTTTACCGGCCCGGCCCGTTATCCATTTAAAGATATTCATAAATTCCTCCTAAAAATTATTACTGCCCCATGCAGCGTTTGTAACAAGCGGCTTCCCCATCGGACGCCCCTTTACATGCAGTGGTACATTCGGCACTGCTGGATCTTGAAGTTGAAGAAGAACGAGAAGAACGGCGAGAACCCCCACTATTATAGTTATTATACCCTCCACCGTCGCTATTCCCCCCAACAGCATTATTAAAAGCGCCCGCGACCGTATTGGCAACCATATTTCTATTACGTCCCCAAAAATTGTTTTCATAGCTATCTTCATAGGCGCGGGAATAAGCATCGCCATAACCATTATCTTTAGCGGCTTTCCACGCCGCCGAATTGTTTGTTTTTTGATACTGACGATTAAAATCCCGAAAATCATTATCAATAGGATGAACTGTTTTCTCTACAGGGGCGGAAGAAGAAGTTCTCCCTGGCACGGACGAAGAAGCCGGAATTCCTTTAGATGAAACAAAATCACTCACCTTAGCGTCGGGATTTTGTTTTAAAAAATCGTCCACAGAACCATATCCATTCTTAGTGGCCCAAGCACCGACCGCATCTTTATTATTCTCCAAAGAACCATTCCATACATCATCCGCCATAGCTTTCCCAGCAGCATCTGTCCCAACACTATTAGCACGTGCGTCGGCCAAGCCGTCCATCGCATAATTAAGACCAATCTGCACCCCAGCATTTAACAAATTCTGTCCCAACTGTTCCCAAAAACTGGTTTCTTTTTGCAAATCATTCAAAAAATCCTCTTTATCCTTTTTTCCTTGATTGGAGGCGTCAGAAACCGCCTTATCCAAATTGCTTAAATCGGCGGATGAAACAGGTGCATTCGTATCCAAGGCCAAACCACTGGCTTTGCTCAAATCTACGCCGGAGTCGGTAAATGCTTCACTACCGCGGATACTGCCCCCCATCAAAGCGCGTTTGGCGTTGGCGTTTTTATTGTCTTTCAAGCCCGCCGCCGCACGGCTGGTTTGCGCAAATTGGGAAAGCGCACGACGCGCATCCGTATTTTTAAGCTGCGTTTGAATTTCGGTTCCCTTTTCCTGGCTTTTATAGGGGGAGAAGTCCCCTCTCGGCGCGCCAAAAGTACCGCTCATGCCGCTGCCGCCCGCATGCCCCATACTGGCACTCCCCAACGAACCAATTTGTGTAGGAGTACCCGTTCCGCCGCCACGGCCGCCGCCCGTGTATCCGCGGCCGGAATAACCGCCGGACGCGCCGGAAGAGGCCTCATTCGAACCATCTTCTTCCAGAGCATTTTCCGCCGCGGCTTCGGCGTCAGCTTCCTGCCGGGCTTCTTTTTCCGCCTGGCTGTAAAGCATGGTAGAACCATTGTCTTTCATATCCGGATATTTGGAAGCAAGCAGATATTCTTCTGCTTCGTCATTAATAAAAGGCATTTGGGCCAAGTCGTACCCACGCGTGTTAAATCCATCAAAAGACGCATCATCCGCATCGCCTAAAAAAGAAGCAAGCGTAATAAGCGCAATAAAACACACCACCACAATGGCACCCCAGGTATAAGCCTGTTTTTTGTCCATCGTGTTCAACTTTTGGAAAACATTTCCCGGTTTTAATTTAAACATATAAAACCCCTTTATATAATAATAAAAACTACTCTCGTTGACCCATGCCCGTAGGGACATGCTCAAACAAAGAGTTATAGTAGCTTACTACTTTAGTATAGGCAGAAAAGAGTTGTTTGTCAAGGAGGAACCTCCTGGCAAATACCAAGAAATTCCCCTAAAACAATCTAAACTATACTTACGGCTATTTCCCTTCCGGGCGCATATACGGCATTGGGCGGTCGTTATGCCCCACGTATTTAATAATATTTACTTCCCCGCCCGTTTCACACAAAAAATTATAACCTTTCAAACATTTTTCATCATGTTCGCACACGCGGTCTTTATTGTATTTACATAAAAACGGCAAACGCGGCGGCTTGGTGCGGGCTGTTAATGTAACTTTTACCCATGTACCTGAAACATTAATGTCCATTTTTAAGGTATTTAAACTTAAAAATTTTTTCATCCCGGGGTTATCAAAACCCAAATAGTTTTCCACTTTCTTTTGAATATCTTTAATCAAAAAACGCCGGTCCCAGGTATTGGCATAGTAGTCCGTTTGGTGGGATTGCAGTTGAAAGCGGCGGGCAGCGTAATAGCCGGCAATTTCTAACTTTTGGTTTAAAATTAATAAACCAAAAATTTTAATTACAAATAAAATAAAAATGACAAACAACGGAAACAGCAACACTGTTTCGGTAGTTGCCTGACCTTTGCTAGAATGAAAAAAGGAAAAAAGTTTATTCATTACGGATCCAAAGTAATGCCGTATTTGGGCAGAGGATGTGGCCACACACAGTTATTGTCAGCGCGGGGACACACTAACTGAACCCGATTACGGACATACGGTTTATATTTTTGTTCCAAATTAATATTAAAGTGATTCCGTGGCAATTTAAACGACTGTTTTAACAAAACGCCACGGGATAAAGTACGCAACTTACTTAAAGAAGACGAATTTAAAAAAGCAAACTGGAACAGTAAATCCCCGTTTAACAATTCAGGAGCTTTAAAATCAATTGGATAAGCACCGCCGTGGTGATCTTCTTTACGGGTAGAGTCTGACACAAAAAACTTTAAATTTTCTAACTCAAACGGCGTCGTTTGCAAGGTGGTAAATTGACGGATTTTTGCCGCACTCTGCCGCGCACATTCCGAGCGTTTGCAATCATTTACGTTCAAATAATACGCTTCGCGGAACATAATGGCATTTTTGCTTAATTCACCGTACACATACGTCTGGGATTTATAAATAGACCCTACACGCGCATAAGTTTCCAAATAACGCACAATGGCGGCCACCCCCACGCCTTCACCGGGGAAATGATATTCGTCCACCAATTTTTTGCTGATAACAGGCACCGGATCCGAAGGAGCCGAAGGATTTTCTTTCATCCAATCTCTACGGGAAAGTTCGGATAAATCTCCCTCATAATACCGCACGCCCCAATCGGTTGATTCCGGGGACGGCGGATTATTTTGTCCACTTTCATAATCCCCTGCAATAGTCGGCACGCCGCCGCCTTTATAAAAAAGATCAAATACAGTAATTTTCTGGCCGTTATGGTTTTTTTGGTTTAATTGGGTTGTTTCCGTCAGCATTACGCGGTACGGAAGCGGACCGTTTACCATTGCCACTGCGTTTAAATATGTACTGGCAGCGGACATCTGCGACACGGCCGCATTATCTAGCGCAAACTGCTGGCGCACTTTGGTCATGGAAACTTTGGCGGTTTCGAACAACAAATAAATTACCAATACAAAAATAGGCGCCAAAAGGACCGAAGGCAGCAAAATTTGCGCCCGGCGGTCCTGTAATTTCCATATACAACGGCGGAACAGTTTCATAAGTTAACTTGTAAGCATTTGCCCGATAAAGGCAAAAAACCAACGCGCGATATGCGTGTTAAACGCGGTTAAAAAGGCCGACAGAACCACCACCACCGTTGCAAGCATAAGCACATATTCAATGGTGGCTTGTCCTTTTTGGCGGAGCACTAATACGCCCCCCCTCGGCCCTTTAAAACGCATAGAATTATTCCTCGTCTCCGTCCGGGACAATCGTCCCTTCAGAAGAAATCAGCCCCTTTTCAATGGCTTTTACCACCGCTTCGGTACGGCTGGAAACGCCTAATTTATGAAAAGCACTGTTTAAATGATTTTTAATCGTTTTAACGCTGCAATTAAGTTCTTTGGCAAGTTCTTTATTGCTGAGCCCTTTACCCAAATAATCCATTACTTTGATTTCGGTTTTGGTAAGCGTGGCTTGGGAGGGCATACCGCCATCACCCATTTTGCGCAAACCATGGAGGAGTTTGCCCATTAACTGCTGGGGAATCATCAAGCCTTCGGTGGTAAAGGTTTTAATCGAATTGACAAGTTCCACCGCCGGGAGCATTTTAGACAAATAGCCGTTGGCGCCCGCTTGAATGGCATCCAATACATGCGCTTCGTCTTCAAAGCTGGAAAGCATTAACACGTTTACTTCCGGGCAAGTGGAACGGATTTGGCGGGTGGCGTTGATACCGTCCATTTTGGGCAGTTTAATATCCATAAGAACTACATCGGGTTTCAATTTTTTGGCTTTGGCCACGGCTTCCAGGCCGTCGGCGGCTTCACCCACAACTTCAATCCATTTCTCACCGGTCAACACGTCTTTAATTCCTTCCCGGAACAACGTTTGGTCATCCGCAATCAGCACCGTCACTTTTTTCTTTTTATTCATTTAGTATACTCCCGTAGCGTTGTTAAATCTTAAGAATTTGCAACCGGCAACGTAAAATTGAACGACGCGCCTTTGCCGAGTCCGTCACTTTGCGCCCAAATACGGCCGTCGTGGTTAGCCACAATATCTTTGGCGATGGACAGCCCAAGCCCCAAACGGCCTACGCGGTCTTTCGCGCCCACCTGAATGAAGCTGGTAAACAAGTTGGGGGCCTGTTCCGGCTCAATGCCGTCACCCGAGTCCACTACCGACACTTTAGCATTTTTTTCATCTATTTTGCTAACTACAATTTCAATCGTTCCGTTATCAGGCGTATGGCGCACGGCGTTTTCAAGCAAATTGGAAATTACCTGCCGGATGCGTTTTTCATCCGCAAACACGGGCACAGCCCCACAGCTTTCAAATGTTACACGTATATTGCGTTTGGCCGCCTTGGCTTTAAAAATTTCGGCGGTTTTTTTAAGGCTTTCCGTCAATTCAAAACGGGCTTTTTCAATACGCAGCTTGCCTTTTTCGATAGCGGCCCAGTCCACCAAGTCTTTAATTAAATGTTCAATCTGGCTGACGGATTCGTCCATAAACATCATTTTCTTTTTTTGGTCGTCGTCCGGAGTCATTTTTTTCTTAAGCATATCAAAGCTCATTTTAAGCGTCATGAGCGAGTTTGATAAGTCGTGCGACACAATGGAAAAGAATTTGGATTTCATGTTATTCAGTCTGTCCAAATCTTCGTTCCGGGTTTTTAACTGCGCCAAGAGCGCCTTGTTGCTCTCTTCCAAAAAGTACTTATCAAGCGCACGGTTGATACTGCGTTTTAAATAATCAAAATCCACGGGCTTAATCAAAAAGTCGTACACGGATTCCTGGAGAGCTTCCATAATGGCGTTAATGGACGCATAGGCCGTAATCATAATAATTTGCGAATCCTGGTTGAAGACGCGGATTTTGCGGATGAGCTCCAGCCCCGTATCGTCCGGCAAGTTATAGTCCATTAAAATAATGTTAAAAAATTCCGTGGAGCAAATTTCCAAACATTCCGCTGCACTGCCCGCCTGATAGACTTTATAACCTTCGATTTCAAGCAAGTCCACCAGCGTTTCGCGCAGGTTATTGTCATCATCCACAACTAAAATTTTAATTTGTTTCTCCATAGTTGGTGTCTCCGGGTTTTCTATAAATTTTTAGATAAATTTGAAAGCAGCTCCCCTTGCCAAGCTCGCTTTTGATAAACAGTTTGCCTTTATGGCGGCTGATAGCCTTACCTACCACAGCCAAGCCCAAGCCGGTGCCGCGGGCCTTTGTGGTAAAAAACGGAGCAAACATTTTATGGCGCACATCCTCAGGAATACCGGGGCCGGTGTCCGACACAAAAATACACACCACACGGCGGCCCACCCGCGTGCCAACCGTTAAGGTGCCGTTTCCCTGCATAGCTTCTACCGCGTTGGAAATCACGTTGCGAAGCGCCTGCTTGATTTCCTCCGCATCCACTTTAATACGCACGCTTTCCGGCTCAATATCGTCCTGCACCGTCAATCCGGGCGCAACCGGCTGCGAAAGTAAAATTTCGCGCAAATAACTGTTCAAATCAATCGTTGTCAACATTAATTCGCGCGTACGGGCATAGCCCAATACTTCGCTGATAATGCTGTTAGCCTGTTTAATTTCCGCTTCAATAATGCCAAATTGTTTTACCGCTTTCGGGCCGGGTGCCGATACCAATACTTTTAATAAACGCGTTGCATTGCTGATAACGGCTAACGGATTGCGGATTTCGTGGCTGATAATAGAAGCCATCTGCCCGATAGCGGCTAAACGCTCGGTTTTAACCAACTCGCTGGTGGCGGCCCGTAACTCGCGCGTACGCTCTTCCACACGTTTTTCGAGCTCTTGGTTTACGTGGGACAATTGACGCTGGGCATTTAAAATTTCCTCCCGGCGAGACTGCAACCCTTCCGACATTTGCACCACCACATTAGCCAATTCGCCGATTTCATTGTTTGGAATTTCTAAATCGGAAGTTTTAATTACGGCGTCTTCTTCGTCGCGCAAACGGCCGGCGGCTTCGCGCAAGCGTTCCAGCGGGCGCGTAATCGGAATAATTACCAAATAACTTACGCCCACCACAAACAGCAGCATTCCCAGCACAATTACCATTACATCCCACCAGGAATTAAGCGTGCTTTCCAAAAACAACTGCGAAGCCAAATTGGCGGGCTGGTCCACATACACTTTCCAACCGGCCAAAGGCAGTTCGGCTGAAGCCACTAAAATTTTCTTGCCGTTGGCTAAAACCACTTCCCCGCCGGGCTCATCCCCCAACTGCTCCGTAATGCTTTGCAGTTTTTGCCGCAGCTCCGCCGGAACTTCCCCCGCCAAACCGTCCGGCGCGCCGTTATACGAAAGAATCTCCCCGTCAGAAGAAACTAACATGGCTTCCATATCCAACGGATACGCCTGCGACAGCGTTTTCCCCATATCCTGCAAATCCATTTCCGCCAGCAATACGCCTTGTACATTTTTATCGCTTAAATGCTGCCGGACAGGAAACGCCATCAATACAAACAAACCGTTTTCATGCAGACGGTACACGCGGCCGATATAGTCTTTTCCCTGTGTAATACAAGTTTTAACAATTACTGGAAAAATTTTGGAATATTCAAACGAGGCGGCCGGCTTGCCGGAAGAAAAAACCTTCTTGCCGGAAGCATCCAATACGGCCAAATAAAAAATGGAAGAATCCCGGTTGCGCAGATAATCTAAATCTTCTAAATTTAAAAAATCATGGCCGCCAAAATCGGTGTGCAAATCAGTAAATACAGAAAACAACTGCGCCGTGCGAGATAAATGGGAAGAAGCGGAAGATGCCAAACGGCGTGCGGCGGCCTCTTCGCGCTGCAGCACTTCGTTTTTTAAAATTAAGCCGTTGACGTGCATGACGTAAACCCCAACCACACACGCCAATACCGCCGCAATAAGACTTAATACAAAAACCGCTTTAAAAAATAATCCGCGAAATTTTTTTATTTTCATATGATGTATCAACCCGAAGACGGACGGCGGCTTCCTTTGTTCTACTGACCTGTCTTAAGCAGTTTATAGGGAACAGCCGGTTAATCCGCCCCGCAAAGGTATTTTAATGTAAAGACGCTCCGCATCCGCACACTAAAAAACCTTCTTGGAAAACGGGGGCCGGAAAATTTCCAGCCCCCGCTTTTATTCAAACCGTTTTAGTTAGCAGCTGCCGGCGGGTGCGGCGGCCGCGCCTTTGGAGGCGTTGGGGTTTAAGAACCCGAAGCCTTCAATTTCGGAAGCAGAACCAAAATCCAACTGCACTTGGCCTTCCCACAAGAAAGTCGGCGAAGCGTTCACACCGTATTCTTTGGCGTATTTGGCTTCTTCTTTCAAAAGTTCCAAACCTTCAGTATCAAATTTTTTCATAATTTTTTTGGAATTGATACCGGCATCTTCCATGGCTTTATCCCAGCGGCTGGAGCGATAATCTTTGTTGCGGATTTCCAAGTATTTCCACAATTTGGCGGGATAGTATTTGGCGATCAGCAACTGGCGGACGTTTTCTTCCCATTCACCAGAACCGTGCAGGCTGTTAAAGCCTTTGTCATCGGAATAATCTACGATATAGCGGATCTGCACATTTTTGGCGGCGGGTACACCCGCTTTCTGGGCTTCCAGCACCAAGTTTTCGGCCATTACGCCGTAAGGGCATTGGGACATAACAAAAATTTCCATTACGCCCGGTTTGGCTTCTTTACCGTTGTATACGCCGGTGCGGGTTTGGTGGGGCAGGATAATAAAATCGTCATTTTCCTGGGCATAACCATACTGAAGGTGTTTTTCCAGTTTGGAGCGGACGGCATCCGTTTTTTTAATCAAATAAAGCGGAAGAAAGCTGTAGTCCAAATTGGCCAGTTTCGGATCCGCAGAAGCGTCTTTATAAGACACGGTTTTGACGGAGGGCGTCATGTCCAAAAATTGGGCGATACCCGCAGTTAGCTGGGAATCTTCTTTCCCGGCGGCGTAAACGTCAGATTCAACGATTACGAATTCGGCCGTCGCCTTGGCAGGCGTTTTGGCCGCTTTTTTGGCCGGAGCGGCAAAAGCCATACCCGCTACAGCAACAGAAAGCACTACGGCAAACAGTTTTTTCATGTATAAAGTCCCCTTATTTATCCTCTAATTCTACGCGTACGCCGCGGATACCCACCGCGCACAGCACATTGTACGCCAGCAAGAAAAACACCGACGATACCAAAACGAGCAGCGTCCCCTGAATGGCGCGCATGATAAGCCCCATTACGTAAGCCATGCTGATAGAGGCTTCCGGATTAAACACTTCCATAAACGCGCTGACCAACATCACCACAAAAACGGCCAACGGAAATACGGAAAAAAGCAACGACGAAATACCAATCTTTTTAATTTCTACTTTCATATAATCTCCTAAATCAGCTGCGTTTATTTTTTATCAGCTTCCGGCTCCAACACCAGCACGATGCGGTTTTTACCCGCGTCATCCGGCAGCTGGACGGCTTTCACCAAGCATTGTACATCCTTATTTACCACCGAGCCGCGCAGTACCTTGGTGGGGTTTTCGAGCGCTTCGCCCACCACTTGGATGATTTCCTGCTGGCGGCCGTCAAAAATATCTAATAAGTGAACCGTATCTTTGCCCGGCATTTTAAGCTCAAAGTTAGTATATAAGATGTTGTTGTTTTCGTCAATCACCATGGCGCGGGAACCTTTGGGAACCGTTACAGCCAAAATGGTTTTCCACCATTTTTGCTCTTTTTCAAGCGACATGATTTCCACGTTTTCCATACTCTTAATATCTTCGCGGATTTTACCCAACAGAGAGCGAATGGAGTCTGCCACGTCGCCGATCTCATCCTTGCGCTCCCCATATACAAGCGATAAGTTGTTCAGGGACACGGCTTCAATGCTGTCTTTCAAGCCCTGCAAAGGCCGCAAGATTTTAAGCAGCAAGAACAAATACAACACCCCGCCGATAAGCAAAATCATAATAAACGCGCCGAATACGTAACGCACCATGGAAGAATGAATCAGCTTTTTGGCGTTTTCGCGCGATACGGTTACGTTTACAATGCCGGCCACTCTATTGTCTTTGGCAAGCAGCGGAATTGCCATATCGTAATAATCGCCGTCCCGGGTTAAAATAGCGCGGGGCAAGCGGTCGCGCATGGCCTGCACAACGGCATTGGTTTCAAACCCGACGGAGTTATTATAATCCGAATACGGCATGCGTAAAAACTTGATGTTTTCGTGCCAGCGGATAGAACCGTCGTAATTGAGATAAATCAAGCTGGCGATGCGGTCGTCGTTGCGGGAAAGACCTTTCATAATTTCGGCTTCCACAAACGGAGCTTCGCCTTTGGGGCGGGCGGCCAAGCCCTGTACCAACGTCGGCGCGCGGAAACGCACCATTTCCACCATTTCGTTTTGAAGTTTCTTGTCAAATACGAATTTAAATAAATTGTAATAGAACAGGCCGCCGATAACGGACGCGTAGACCGTCACCAAAACAAACCATAAAATCCATTTGGATGTAAGTTTCATGTCGTGTTAACCTCGTTATTTCATCAACTCTTCCACTTTACGAAGGCCCAAATCGGCATCGCTGTTGCCGGGGTCAAGTTGTTTTGCCACAATCCACGCGGCACGGGCGCGTTCGTAATCGTCTTGGTTAAAAGCGTCCAACCCTTCAATATATTTGGCGCGGGAAGCGGCACTGGCTTCGGCCGACACACGGCTTGTGGTGCCGCCGATAGTGGGCAGCGCTTCATTCGGGTCCAGCGGATTGCCGGAAGCGGATGTCCCAGTGGACCCGGGGATGACGGACCCGCCAAAACCCGGGATATTTCCGTCTACCGTAACCGTTTCAATCGGGTCATCGTCCAAATTGTTCTCATTTTGTTTAGCGGCTTCTTCTTGTGCCTGTTTGGCGGCTTCGGCGGCCTGCTGCGCTTGCTGTTCCCGCTGAACTATTTGTTGCTGCTGTACGCGCAGTCTGTTTTCTTTGGCGTTGCGGGCACGTTTGATAAGACTGTCCATAGAAGCGGAGTCCGCCCCCCATTTTTTGGCGTTCGTCCAGTACGAAATTGCCTGGTCAAAACGGTTAGCATTATAGGATTTGTTCCCCGCATTATAATAACCGGCGGCGATTTCATTTTTAAGTTGGGACATGTACTTTTGCACGCGCGGATCGCCGGGTTGGATTTTGGTAATGCGTTCAAAAACGGCGTAAGACTCCACATATTGGCCTTTATTATAAAAGTCCAACGCTTGTTTCATGGATTCTTCCACCTGCTGTTTGCGAAGTTTGTTTTCCGTTTCCGCAATTTTGGAAACCAGTTTGGAATCTTCTTTACGCATTAAAAGAGAGTTATACCACGCATCAAGCGCGGCTTGATAGTCGCCTTTTTCATAGGCTACGTCCCCGCGGCGGGCGTATTCTTTGGCAATGTCATAATCAATTTTGCGCTTCCACGCCTGGGCTTTGGAATTGCCGGGCTGAATGGTTAAAATTTCGTTTAATTTATCGTTGGCTTCCACCAAGCGGCCGCTGTCGTACAAGCGGATTGTTTCCTGAAACTTGGCTTCAACTACCTGCGCTTCGGAAATCGTGCCGTACGTACCCATATGCTGGGCCTGCTTGGCAAGTGTTTGGGCTTGTTTAAAGTTTGGGTCAATGCTTAAAATGGTTTGAGCCATTTCCTGCGCGCGCTGGTAGTCGCCGTGCTTATAGAGGAGATAAGCGTTTTCGTATACCATGCGCAGCGTATAGTTTTGGATACGCTGTTTTTCCAGCTGGACGGTGGAAAGATACTGTTTCTTTTCTTCCACATCGTTTAAGGTGCCCATGGAAATTTTGCTTAAATCCAAGAGCATACCTTCTTCTTTGCCGTGCTGGCGGACGGGTACTTCCCCGCGGAACGCCGCCGCGCCCGCAACGGACGGGGCTAACGCCAAAACCAACGCAAAAGTGTAATATTTTTTCATACGTTTATCCTCTAAAATCCCATACCGCCGTTGACAAGACCCATAATCATCGGCGCTAAAATTAAAATAAAAATCGTCGGGAAAATGAACATAAAAAGCGGAAACAACATTTTGGTAGACGCCTGCGCGGCCAATTTTTCGGCGCGGGAGAGACGGCGTGAGCGCAAGTCCGACGAGAAGTTGCGCAGCAAATCCACCAAACTGGTACCAAGTTCGTCCGACTGAATAATCAGCCCCACCAAGGAGCGCACTTCCTGCACCCCGGTACGCGCGGAAAAGCGTTCCAACGCTTCGCGGCGGGAATAACCCAGTTTAATTTCGTTAATTGTTTTTTCCAGCTCTTCTTCCAAAATCGTTTTTTCTTTGGCGATTTTGATAATTCTTTCAAACGCGGTTAAATAGTCCAAACCGGACTCAATAATCAAAGCCGCCAAATCTACCGTTGTAGAAAAGTTCCCTAAAATTTCCGCCTGGCGCTGTTGAATTTTGCTCTTAATCAACACATCCGGCACATAGAAACACAACGGTACAAGCACCACCGGCCATACCGCTTGAAACAACAACATGACGGCGGCCGGAATCGCCAGCGCGCATATAATTTTAGTATATAAAATCTTAACAGGCTGCGGGTCATCGGGGCTGCCCAAAAGCATGTGCATTTCTTCCAGGCTCGATTCCAAGTGAAACATCTGCAAACAGAAAACAGCTATCCGGTCTAAAAATTTTTCTTCCGGTTTTAAGCGCGAAAAGCTGGAGGTGGACTTAAAACGGCGAACCGCAACGTCCATCAGGTTGTCTTTTTTCTCTTTTGGGGCAAGCAGGCCGAATATGGTTAAAAACACCGCAAACATGCCCACTGCCAACAGCAAATTAAGCCCTAACGTAAATGCCAAGCTGTTCATACGCTATACCCGCACCTCGCCCATTTTCTTGAGCACTTTCATACCAATACCAATCCAAATGACACAGAACAAGAATACGAAAATACCCACCGGGCTCGTATAGAAACCGATCATTTGGGCCGGATTGAAAATAAACATGACAAGCATCATTACAAACGGCATGATACTAACCACGATAGACTGGATTTTCTGCTGCGCCGTCATGGCCTGCAGTTTTTCTTCCAGTTTGCTTTCTTCGCGGATATTCTCCACCAAGCGCGCGAAAATAACCGTTAAGTTACCGCCTACCTGACGCTGAATAATAATCGCTTTAATAATATACGCCAGCATACGGCTGTCCACACGTTCGGTCAGCCCGTCCAGCGCTTTTTCAAAGGGAGTACCCAACTGGTAGTTTTTTACCACTAAACCGAATTCATCGGCAATAGGCGGCAGCATATCGCGGGAAACCAACTCAAACCCTTGCACAATATCCATACCAGAACGCAGGGAGTTGGAAAGCAAAATCAGCGAGTCCATCAACTGAGCGTTGACGCGTTTGCCGCGGCTCTTTTTAAGCGCATCCAATACGGCGGCCGGCATGCGGATACTCAAAAAACCACCCAAAAATACCACAAGCAGAAACACAAACACACCGCCAAATCCGCCCACCATTAAGCCCAGTAAAAGCCCCATAACGGCGAATACGCCCACCGTGCCAAACACGATGTATTTAATATCAATAGTTACGAACTGACGGTTAAAATCTTCCGCCCAAACAACGCTCTTTTCTTTATATTCCGCCATTAAGCGCAAAATATTTTCGCGGCGGTTTTCCAATAATAAATACACGGCCATACCCGCAAGAGCCGAACCCAACAACAGCATAAACAGACTGAAAGCACGGTCGGCGCGGGTGGTGGCAAAAACTTTCGGATCCGGCGTATTGGCGGGCAATGCCGGGGCCATAAACTGCGAGAATAAATGGTTCGAAAGCACTACCACCGCCATAACGGATTTGCGGTATTTATCTTCTTTTTGGCGCGCCGGGCTGGAAAAAGACTCAATGGTACTAAAAAACTCGTTATTAATAAGCTCAAAGGTCGCCAGCATGGAACGGGCGCGGCCATCCATACTGTCTTTCATTACAAGCAGTTTGTTATTGCGTAAAAGGTCTTTATTTAAACGGTCAAGCGTAGCCACCAGACGGATACGGTCGGACACAAACCCGCGGGAAAGCTGGTCAAGCACTAACGGGATATTCGGATCCAACGATTTATCGGCGCGTTCCAAAAAGAAATATACGTTCGAAAAGGCCTGCCGCCACAAGTCCACCTCGCTGTATGTACCTTCGCCCGGGACGTAAACCACTTTCGTATTGTCCATACGGGTAAGTTCTTCGGCGAACCATTTGGGCATGGTAACTTTACGTACGACTCCCCCACCGCATTCGGCCGGGAGTTCGTATACTTTCGACTCTGCGGACTTTTTGACGTCAAAAAATTCCGCCAGAATACGCATTTTTTCCATAGAGCAGTGAATACTCGTACGGTTTTTAGCGCTGAGCGCACGGGAATGCGCGCTAAACGGCGCGAACAATGCGGCCGCGCATAATAAAACGCCTAATCCCAAAACGTGAATCTTTTTCGTCATATAAAAACCTTATATCCGATAAATTAAGCCTGCGGCGGAGCCGGAGGAGGAACAGAGCCTGACGGTTCTGCGGGTGCAGCCGGAGGCTGCGGAGCTTCTGCCGCCGGAGCGGCCGGAACTTCCGGCGCTTGCGGGACGGGAGCAGACGGAGCATCGGGCGCGGGAGCCGCCGTTTCAGCCGGCTGTGGTGCAGACGGGGTTTGCGGAGCCGTAGGCACGTCACGCACGGGAGCGGTCTCCCCGGAGGATGCCTGACGGGATGCAACCAAATTCTTTACAGCGGCCAAATCGGGCTCTCCGTTTTCGTCCAGCGGAACGGCATTCTTGCGGAAAACCTCTTCATCCACAGGCTGGCCTTTAGCGGCAAATTCTTCATAAAACGTAGGCAAGTTGCCCGTCGGTGCGAACATACCCTGTACTTTGCCGTTTTCGTCTACGCCCGTCTGTACATAACGGAACAAGTCGGTAGACTGAATGGCGCCGTCTTTCTGCCCGTGCATTTCGGTAATATACGTTACCTTTCTGGAACCGTCCGAAAAACGGGACAGCTGAACAATCATGTTAACGGCAGAGGAAATCATTTCGCGGATGGCGAAAATCGGCAAATCGGCACCCGTCTGCATGCACATCGCTTCCAAACGGGATAAACCGTCGCGCGGCGTGTTGGCGTGAATGGTAGTCAGCGAACCTTCGTGACCGGTGTTCATGGCCTGCAACATGTCAAGCGCTTCGCCGCCGCGGCACTCACCGACCACAATGCGGTCGGGACGCATACGCAAACAGTTTTTTACCAAATCCTGAATGGTTACGGCACCTTTGCCTTCCACGTTCGGCGGGCGGCTTTCCAAAGACACCCAGTGCGGCTGCTGCAAGCGAAGTTCCGCGGTATCTTCTACGGTAATAATACGTTCGTTATTGGAAATATAACCGGAAATAGCATTTAAAAACGTAGTTTTACCGGTACCCGTACCGCCGCAGACAATAATGTTTTTGCGGATACGGACGCATTTTTCAATGAACGCCATACATTCCGGGCTGATCGTACCAAAGCGGTAATAATCTTCCGGTCCGAAAGGTTTGGACGAGAAGCGGCGGATGGTAAGCGTCGGTCCAGATACGGCCAGCGGCGCGATAATGGCGTTTACACGGGAACCGTCTTTCAAACGCGCGTCCACGAGCGGGACAGATTCGTCGATACGGCGGCCCAAGGGAGCCACGATGCGTTTAATTACCTGCACCACTTGTTCGTTGTTTCTAAATTTGTATTTGGTTAAGGTCAGCTTACCTTTTTGTTCGATAAAGATTTTATCAAAGGCGTTGACCATGATTTCGGTAACGGCCGGGTCGCGCATTAACACTTCAAGCGGGCCCAAACCCAAAATTTCGTCCAACAGTTCCGATGTAAAACGAGTGCGCTGGTCACGCGAGAACTGCAGGTTCGGCTGTTTTTGCAAAATATCGTCTACAATGGCGGCCACGCGTTTACGGGTCTGCTCGCTGGCGGAACTTTCCTCGCTGATAACGATATGTTCAATTTCCAGCGTATGTACTACTTCTTTATGGACTTTTTGCTTTAAATCATCCCAAAACGACAGCTTGTTTTTGTTGGATTCTTCTTCCCCTTCCACAGCAATATGATTCGTACCGCCGCCGGAGCCTTTGCCGTCGTCAAACAAAACGGGGGACCAAATTTCTTTGGAGGCTTGGGTAAATTCTTCATCGGAAACGGAGGCAATCCAATCTTTGGGAGCCGGTTTTAAATCGCGGATTTTGGCAAGCACCAAACGCAAGCCTTTCACCCATTCGGACTGGGGATTGGTGATAATTTCCACTTCGCGCCGGTTGGACGTGGCCATTACGTCCGCGTCCCACGGCAAAAACACGTCTACTTCGCGCCCAAGCTGCGAGTAAAAGCGTTCCATTTCTTCGTAAGGAATGGAGCCCGGCATATCGTACCCGTTGCAAATCGCGCTGACGCGATCCAACGGATAGCGCTGTTCTTTATAATCGTTAAACAGCTGCACAGTGGAGTTAATATGCGTACGGGTGGCATTAGTCACCCAGAAAATTTTGTCAGCGATATCAAACGCAAACGCCTGCATGGGAAAAGAGGAGTCCACGTCCAAAAAGATATCAAATGTTTGGGACAGGCGGGATAAAATAGGAATTAAAATCTTCGGGCTGATGGAAGCCGCCTGCGCGCGCGTATTACCCAAAGGCAATAAACCCACGCCCCATTGAGACATGGAAATTTTACCGCGCAAGAGCCCGCCCACTACGGCAATAGAGGTATTACCCAATACTTTCAGCAAATCCGCCACACTGACGGGTTTGGCAATATCCAAATAAAAGCTATGCTCCTGGCGCGCCAGCGGATCAAGCGGCACAATTAACACCGGGCGTTTTTGAATACCCGCCCAGCCAAGCGCCAAATTCAGCACGAGCGTCGTTCTGCCGGCGCCTTCTTTCGGCCCGGCAAACGCGATAATCTTCGCATCGGATTTTTGGGTTTCTAACTCTTCAGCCATAAAATTTACTCTACGATTTCAACCGTAATGAACAGGAAGAGCGAGCGCTGCTCTTCGGTAACGTCTTTGCTCTTAAAGAGCAGACCGATTAAGGGCAAACGGCCCAGGAACGGCACGCGGTCTTCGGACACGTTGCGAAGGCTGCTTTTAAGCCCGCCGATAACAAGCGTTTCACCGCTGTTGATTTCCACGTGGGTTTCCACGTCGCGGTTGGTGAAAGACGGAGCGGTGGCCGTACCGATTACGACGGTTCTGGAATAGTCTACCGTAGAAACGGACAACTGAACCTGTAAATCGATAATGTTGTTGCGTTCCGGAATGATAGTAGGCAATACGTTAAGCAAAATACCGTATTCTTCCAACTGCGAGCCTACGCCCTGGTTGTTTACAATCGGTATCGGCACCTTGCCGCCCACCGTAATTTTGGCGCTGTTGCCGGAAGACGTAACGATTTTGGGGTTCGAAAGAACTTGGGCGCGGCCTTCGGTTTCCATCAAACGCAAACGCGTGGTAACGGCGGTCTTACGTTCAAACTCGCCTAAAGACAAAATACCGGGAATGGCGGCTTCTTCAAAATCAAAAAGCTGGTTCCAGGAAAAGCCTTTGACGCTTTGCATCGTACCGCTGATTTCCACCACGTCGGCGCTGACCGCCACCAACCGTGTTTTTTTGGCGTGCGCAAAAGACGGCGCCAATAACCCAAGCAGTAATACCGCAAGTGATACCTTCGTAATGAATTTTGTATTGGTCATGATTTATCCCGTGTTAATTGTTAAATAATTTATCGAAAGTCGCAATTTCCATCAAGTAGTTGGTTACGTCGCCGTGAGAACGCAAGATGACGGAAATATCCCCTTCTGCCTGCGCCAAAGCCAGGTACTGCGCGTCGCGCGGGGAAAGAGAGAGCGAAAGAGCGGAGCTGTCCGAATACGCGGCGGCATCTTCTTCTTTGCTTTTCATCGCGGCAGCGGAACGGGCGTCCAAGCCCTGTCCCAAGTCGGATCCTACGCCTAATACTTTAACATTTTGCAAAAGGGTTACGGCCACTTTTTGGCGAGAGCCGCTTTTCATAGTCGCTTCAAAGGTAAGCAAAACGTCCACGTTATCATCCGGCTTAATCATACCGGCCATAGCGGCGGGAACATTAATAATGTATCCTCTCATCTGCACCGGGATTTTGCTAGACAGACCAGCCTCGGGAGACAGCGAGGTAATGGCATACTTGGAAATTTGGTTGCCTTTGGGAATTTGAATACGCGCCACAGCGTTTTCGATAGCTTTAAAATCCGCCGCGGTAGAATAGGTAAACGCGTCTTTTTGCACAAACGCGGCCGGTACGGACGTCGTTTTGACGGAGTCGCGTTTAATTACTTCGCGTTCTTTAATATCGCGCAAGGCTACGAACACTTGCTGCATATTTTTGGAAGCGTTCAGCTTTTTCTCCGCGCTGCTGACAATCATCGCGTATACAATGGCAGCCAAAATGGCCACCACCAACGGCAGGAAAATTCCTTTTTTCATTTCGTCTCCTTAAACGGCTGTTAAATTAACAATTCAAATTTATTTGGTATCGGAACTCAAATACGCTTTTTCAATCGGCATACGCGTAACGGCTTGAATACGGCGGATGCCCTCCCGGCGGGGTTCGCTGGCAAAAATGAAACTGGTGCCGGGAAACGCCAAACGCACCGGATACGTAACCGTAACGATTACGTCCTCGTGGCGGTGCTTTTTATACATGGGGTCCGTGCCGGTGGTTTCCACCTTGACGCTTACGCCTATAGACCCCGCTTTGCTGCCAAACACTTTTTGTTTGGCTTGGTTAATTTTCTGCGTAATCACCGTCCGGTCCGGCCGGCCGCTGGGTTTTTTAACGGCCACCAGCGAGGCGATACGCGCAAATTCATAGGAAGCGTGGTTAGCAATAAGCGTGTGATAAGCGATGTTGCCGTATTCAAGCACGAAGAAAATCATCAGCATAAATACAGGCAAAATAAGCATCAGCTCTGCGGTTACCTGCCCGCCACGCTTCCTAAAAAACTTCATATCAATTAATATTCGGCCGAAGAGTTCATGCCGCCCAAGATTTTGCTCTTGACGTTTTCGAACAGTTCAGGCATGAATTTTTTGATCAGCGCGCCGGCCAAACCCGCCACGCCCACAACCACTACGAGCATAAGCACGTATTCGATGGTGTTCTGGCCTTCTTTTTTCTTAAGGCAATTGAAAGCCTGGGCTTTCAAGCCGTCCATTTTGTTTTGCAAAGCAACGATAAACTTCATAATCCGTCCTCCTAATTTTTTTAAAATCAATTCCCAGCTTCGTATTCCGACAAAATCACCTTCGCCCCTTGTTCAAACTGCTGGGGCACCAAGTGCGAATAGAGCACGTAAAAGGAGATAATCGCCGTAAAAAGTCCCGCCGCCGTTACAATATATTCCACTGCGGTTTGGCCTTTTTTATTTAAAAGCGTCCCCTTTGTTTTCATACCTTAAAACTGGATAGACACCGCAATCTGCTGAGAGGTGCCCAGCGCCCCAAACGGCGTTACCGCATAATCCAAGGACGCGCCATAACCAAACAGTTCGGAGCTGTAGAGCCCAAAGCCAAAAGACACTTTGGAAGTTTCTTCCAAGCCCAGGGTTTTCTGCCATTTGTCTTCTTCGTTAATACCCGTATTTTCGCGGGAATAGTAGCCCACGCGCAAGTCGAAACGGGCAACCTGTAACAAATCTTCGGGGATGTGTACTTCCAACCCTACGCCGTAGCGGTAGTCGTCATCGCGGTATTTCATATATTCGCCCGAAATCGTAAAGTAGCGGGTGTTAAGGTCCGCACCCAAGCGAAGACCGCGCGGCATTTCTTCTTTATCACCAATGTTGACCAGCGCGCCGCCCAAGCCCAGCCAGTTAACCAAGCGCAGTTTGGCGCCCACGTCAAAACCGACGTTATCGTAATTGTTATGGGTTTCGCCGTCGTACAAGCGTTCGTTGATATATTTGGCCGTACCGCCGATTTGTAATTTTTGGTTAAAAAAGCCGCGCGCGACGGACAAGCTGCCTACAAAGTTGCGCACAGGCGTGCCGGATACGGGCCGCGGTTCACCGTTCGGGCCGCGGAAATCGAAATCGTCCATATCCATATAGTTAAGCGTTACGCCGATAATCGTTTTACCAATCGGCTGCAAATACGCCAGGGTACGGGCTTTATAGCCTTGCAAATAGTCTAAATACGAAAATTCCAACTCGCGCGTAGTGGCCGAAGCGGCGCCTGCGGGGTTCCAAAAAAGAGCTTCGGGGCCGTCCGCAATAGACACATACGCATTACCCAACGCCTGGGCTCTGGGGGAGCCGGCGTCAATCTTTAAGAACGAGCTCGCGCTCGTACCGGCGCGTTCGTTGATGGCGAACGCATTCACGCCGCTTAAAGCGACCGTTAAACAAGCAAGTAAAACTTTTATTCTTATATTCATAAATTGGTTTTCTCTGTTTTATTACGTCTTATCCCCGGCAAAACTCCGGCGATATTTACTTATACAAACTTCCCCCGAAACTGCCCGGAGGCCACAACCCTTACAAAAAAACTACACTACTACTATACTAATTTTCGGGCATTTCCGAAAAAACGGTTAAGGGGAGAGGGAAACCCTCCCCCCCTTATCTGTTACGGTACTAAAACTTTTACTACTTTTTGGCAATGCTCACGGCCGTTTTGGGCTTTAAAATCCACCAGGCCGAAGTATACGCCGCGTGCCACTTTGCGGCCGTGTTGGTTGGTTCTGTCCCAGCGGCAGCGCAGGGCGGCGTTGCGGATATTGGCGAAATTGCCTAAACCGTCTTCGTCCAGCTTGGTTGCGCCAGTGGGGACGTTGTCCGGGTTGAACGTAAGGCTGTCGCCCATCGTTACCTGATAGTTGTTAGCATCCACGCAGGTATAGTTGCTGTCGCGCACCAAGTCGCCCGCCAAGTTAAAGAACTTAATAGACACTTTACCCGGCACCGGCATTTTGGTAATTTCCAGCGTACCTTTGGATGCGTCTTTCAGCGGGTTCGGGTAGAAGAACACCGTTTTCTCCCAGTCTTCGCAGACGAAGCGTCCGTCACCGATGGCCACCGTCGCGCGGTGCAGGGTCTGGTATTCTTGCGTATCGGCCACTTTGAACATATCCCATTTCGTAGGATCGTTGCTGGCATTGTCGCCGCCCAGGATTTCACCCGTTACGCTGTCGATATCGGCCGAGTTAAGGGCCGTTACGAAGCGGAAAGGATACGTCCCGTCCGGCACTTCCTGCTGGGCATAGTCGCGGCCGTCCCACGATTCTTCAATCAACGTGGTGGCGGGGCGGATACCCACAATTGCGCGGACTAATACTTCATGGATATCCTGCACTTCTTTACCCGTAGTCGGGTTGCGCAGGGTACCTTTTTCATAATCGTAAATGGTGGTACCCGGCTTGAAGATTTGGATGGCCACTTTCATCGGCACGGACACCTGATACCCAATCCGCATGTCCGTACCGCGTTGAGACAGCGCATATCCGTCGGCTTCTAAAAGGTCGAATACTTTTAATAAACCGGAAGCAGTTAAAGGAATACTTTTAACCGTTTCCTGATACAGCCCCGGATCAGGATAGTTTTTGGCGGTCAAACGGACCTCATACCCGCCGGGTTTGACATAGAAACCGTTGTTATCCGTACCGTCCCAATAGATTTTGCGCGTAACATTCGGGTCAAAATCGCCCGTATTCATAATCGTCATGGTGGAGAGATACTTACACACGTCGCCGGGTTTGTTGTTTTTTAAATCCTGGCGGACGGTAGGATCCGGGTTACAGACATTCGGGCGCAAAGCAACGATAGCAACCTCCACAGTGGCCGCACGGGACACCGCAAAGTTGATTTCGTACGGCGGGATGAAAATCGGGCCAGAGGATACATTAAACAACTGCGGGGCGTTGGGGAACACAACGGTGGAACCGTCCAGGAAATACACCGGGCCGCGCGTTACGTTAATTTTGCTGACGGGTTTATCCGTAGCGTACAAGTAGTTTTCTCGTACGACTTCGGCCGGAGTTTTGAACGGAGCGCTCGGCAAATAGGTTTTCCCCGCTTCACCCGCAATAGCTTCTCCGCCTTTGGCATAATATCTGTCAAAGGCTTCGTTGGAGCGGGCGGAGATGAAGAACGGATACTGGCCGTCCGGCACCATTTCGTACGGGCAGTCTTTCAAGTTGGTACTGTCTTTACACGCACCAATTTGTTTGGTGGAAGTGGGGTTATAGAAGTACAGCGCGTCCCATTCTTCCGTTACCGTAATACCGTCGCCCACGCGGGTGGAGGAGCGGTCAAATGTTTTGACAGGCTGCAAGCGCACGTCCACCACACCCGAGGCCGCAGCAGTGGCGTTGGCCGGGTAATTGGTAAAAGAGGTATCGTTTACATAGATACACTGCGGGTTTTTGGCCGGGTCAATATATCCACCTGTAAAAGAAGCGGCATCTGTTGTTTTGTCGCAAATGCGGGGCGGCCAAGAGGTCGCGGCGTTCGCCGTAATCTGCACCGTTTCTTGTACCAATGTCACTTTATATTGTTGTTCATTCGCCACAGTGGAACCCGCTACATAATTCGGGTTTTCGGTTACCGTAACCGTCCGGCGGGTGGTATTGGTCGGCAAGGAAGTTACCACGCCCAAAGCCAAACCATTCAACGTAACAGAGGTTTTAGCCGCATCGTTAAGAACCACCGTGGCAGAAGCTAACGAATTGGTATAGGCTGTGCCCGTATAGGACGCGGTTACCTGAACATTACCGTAATCACCCGTTGTGCTATTGTACGCGGGGATGACAACATCTTTATTATAGATGTTCACCTGCACGTTCATCGCTTTGGAAAGCTGATAGGAAATAGTGGCTTTGGCTTCATTATCGCCATACACGTCGGTCGTGTTTACGTCCACCACGCGGTACATGTCCACGGGGAAGACCGCCGCCGCGCGGTTAGTTACCGCGGGGAACATGGCATCTTTCGTTTCCACCACAAACATATAAGTACCGGGGGTTACCATACGGCCGGCGTCGTCGCGCCCGTCCCAAGACAGCGTATTCATCTGCTGGGCTACCTGGGTTACGCCTTCTTCGGGCGTTAAGTATTTTACCACTACGCCCGCGGTGTTTTCCACCTTGGCGACAGCAGTAGCGTCGCGAACGATAGAGTATTTAAAGATGAACGGATCCAAGCCGTAAGCCGTCGGGCTGGAGCCAATAGTGGAGTAGCTGACGGGCTGAATGGTAATGTCCACCATACCGCGCTCAATAGCTACGATACCCGTATCGTATTTAAGCGTTTTAACGCCGGTAAATTCTTGTCCGTTTTTGTTTGCGGCGCAAGCGGCATTGGCGGTAAAAGAGGGGGTCCCATTTCCGCCAACGGCGTTTTTATAACAACCGTTGTACGGGATTTCCGCCCACAGCACATAAATGTAATTGCCGTCTGGCATTGGCGCACCGTTGGCGAAAGTTTGCTTACAACCGGCTTGTGTTTCGCAAATAGTCCCGTCGGACATTTTTTCGTTATAGGCATAAGTGCGTTCACAACCGCCTGCTTGGTTGCACAAACCGTCCCATTTGGACGTAAAATTCATACGACCAGTGCGGTCCTCCACCGAGCTGTAAACCAAGGAGCCCGTATTATTCTCAATAGTAGGCCCAGTGCCCGTAGAAGTGGACGAATCCGTCAGCATTGCGCCGGGGGTAGCAGAAGCACCGGTATGTTCAAAAGTCGTTCCGGGCGTATAAATGTTCCAGTAAATTTTAGAAGGTTCCGTGGGAACATAGCTGATAGACGCATAGCCCGTGGACTGTTTGTTAAGGCCCGTGGCAACAATATCGGTAAGTTTAAGCGGGTCCAAAGACAACTGGCGCGTAACAGCGCGGGAGAAGTCCACCCCTGGCCATTCGTCCTGGGATTTGGCTTGCAAAGATACTACATAGTTACCCGCAGGGAGCAAGAGGCCGTTTTCGTTGCGGCCGTCCCACGAGTCAAACTCGGTAATTTGCACGTCTTTTTCTACCCCTTTCAAGCCTTCGCCCAAGCGCGGCTGCCAGTCTACTAAAGTGCGGACAATTTGCCCGTCGCCTTTAATAGGGTCACCCGTGTTGTCTGCACCATATTCAAGATCATCCCCGTTGGAAGCATCAAAAATAGCGATGCGGACGTCCGCATCTTTACTTAAGCGGTACGCATACGTATAAGGCTGGGCGGAAACGGCCGTAATGTTACCCACCACGGACGGCGTACTGCGCACCGTGTGGACATTGGTTACGTCCACCTGCATGGGGATTTGGTTCATACCCGGGTAAGCAATGGTGGAGTTAAATTCAATTTTGTCGGTAATGATGTTATCACCGGGAGCGTCCGTCGCTACAGTTGCGCGGAACGCAAACTGCCCGTTGGATTTACCAAATTCGCCCGCAATCTCGTACGAACCGTCCCACGCGGCACAGAAAGGAATGGCGATACCAGATTCTTGTCCGTCACCATTACTTACAGCACAGTTATATTTACCGGCGTCACCGCTCCCAGCAGAAGCCTGATAACAAGCTTGAGCACTAATAGCACTTCCAACACGAGCAGAGCTCGCAGCAGTGTTTAACTGTGATTGTGTCGCTTTGTTAAAATCAACTGTTAAATGAGATAAAGCAGCCCATTTAACACAATATCTTGTCGTGCTAGAAGAAGTTGAACCGCTTTGGCATACATACTCCGCTCCAGAACACGGATCTCCCGCATTAGCGCCAATACAATGGTATGAACCGCACACAGCGGAATTGGAATTTGTGTCCGGATATAAATCAATGGTGCGAACCGCCGGAGTTTCTTCCGGGTTCTCTACATTTTTATTGTTATAGTATTTTACAACGTCAAACTTAACCTGTTGCAATGGAAAAGAAATAGAGTATGTACTTTGGGACATAGGCTTATTGGTACACACAACATTCATACACAAAGACAAACAGTGGTTAGGATAATTATTAGCATTGTCTGCCGATGGATAAGGTTGATCGTATTCAATTAAAGCAGAGTTAACCCATGGGTCCTTTTGGTTAGCATTGCCACTAGGATTCGTGGTTGTAGAATACACAAAGCTTTTATTATTAACAATATCCGTAGAAGATGGCGTGCCAAAAACAAATGTGCCATCAGAGTTAGACCAATCACAATAAACATTTTTTAAACCCGTAGGATTATTACCTATAGCGCCATCTTTATAATAAACCGCGGCATATCTTACTTCAGCCGTTTGGGCAAAAAGCGGTAAGGAAACCGCAGTAAACAACAAGGTTAAAACGGCACAAAGGGCCGCTTTACCCGAAAAAACCCGGAGTAAACTTTTAAGTTTGTTCATTGTGTATATATCCATTGTGGGAATATGTCCCGTCGTAAAATTAAGTTTTTACAAAGCTGTGGCGCGCAAAAAAAACGCGCGGAACGGCGCGTTAAAATAACACGCCGATACAGTTACTCTTAAATTTTTGCAACTTTTGCGCATATTGTCAACTGTTTTTTGCATTTTTTTACCGTCTTATTTTATCCTATCACTCATCCCCGAATGTTTCTGTCGGGGATCTGTTGTTTGGCGATATTTTAAAACGACGGCTTCCCGACTACAACCCTCGGGAATGACGTGGGGGGTGATGCTCGGGAATGACATGAGGGAGAGACCCTGGAATGACGCTGGAAGTCTACCTGGGAATGACGTAGGGCTGGGTTCGGGAAGGACGGGGCAAGATTATTTCCCGTCGTGCGCCGTTGGCTCCGCCGCAGGGTCTGCGGACGTTTCTGCGGAGGGTTCCACCGCCGCTTCCGCCTGTTCGGCCACTTCGCGGTATACGGCAAACGAGCCGCGTCCGTTTTGCTTTACCACGTAAAGGGCTTTGTCGGCCTTTTCCAATAAAACTTCCGGCGTGGTGCCGTCCTGCGGATAGGTGGAAATACCTTGGCTGATACTTAAATGCACGGGTTCGCCGTCCGTGTAACGGTCCGGCAGGGTAATGGCGTGAATGCGCTCCCGCAAGCGGCGGGCGATAATTTTGGCTTCCTCGCCGTTGGTGCGCGGAAGCATGATAATCATTTCGTCCCCACCAAAGCGGCAGGGCACATCTGTCTGGCGCAGGCTGTTGCGGATAACATTACTGACTTCTCTTAATGCCCAATCCCCAATTTGGTGACCGTAACCGTCGTTAATTTGTTTGAACCAGTCAATATCCATAATAATTAAGGATAAAGTCAAATCAAAACGCTTAGAGCGGTAGATTTCTTCGGCAAATTTTTCGTTAAAGTAACGGCGGACGGGCAGTTTTGTCAGCTCGTCGTAATTGGAAAGTTCCTGCACGCGTTCAAACAGGCGGGCGTTGTCAATCGTCAGCGCCATTTGGGTGGCAAACTGCTGAAGGGAAATAAAATCCAAATACCCGATTTTGCGGCGGGATAAAAGGTTGTCAAACGTCAAAAAGCCCACTTTGTTGCGCTGTACTTTAAGCGGAATATACACCACGCTCCGCACGGAACGGTAGGTGGCGGAGGAATCAAACACTTCTTTAAGCAGTTTATCTTCCCCTTCGCGCAGGGCGCGGCCGTCCTGGTGTGTTACTTTGCCGGAAACATCTACCCCCAGCACAGATTTAATTTTACTTCCGTCGGAATCCGTTAAATACAAACGCACGCGGTCAAAGCGGAAATACTTTTGCACGCCTTTTAAAATAAGTTCCAAACCATCGTTAAGGCGCAGGGAAGATGCAAAAATGGTGGATAAATCGTTAAGAGCGGTAGATACGCGCAGGCGTTGGTTTTTGGCCTGGTCAATTTCCGTATTGCGCAGATTGTGAGAAATTTCAAGTCCCAAGTCTTTAATCAAATCAATTTCTGCATTGGTAAACACGCGGTTTTTGCGGAAGCGTTCCAAACGCAAAACGCCTACCCGTTCCTGCATGTAAGAATGGATTTCCCCCGCTTTTAACTCCACGCTCGGCCGCTCCCACTTTACCAAAACGTACAAGGCAGGATAGCTTAAATCGGTCGTTTCGGCAATACCGGTTTGCAAAAGCTGGCGCAAAAAAACGGGTTCGTTTAAAACGGAAATATCTTCCTGCATGTCCATGCAGTACTCTTTTTTACACATCATTTTAAGGGATAATAAAGCGCGTTCCTGCTGCCAATCGAAAAAGTATACGCGATCCAACTTAAACAAATTACGAAGAGCGGGAAGCGCACATTCCAACAGAGAGCGTTTGTTTTGGAAAGACTGGTTCAGCTGTTTATGAAATTTATAAAGCGTATAGGATTTTCGGTCAAGCATGGGTTACCCCTCGTAAATGGACAGCAAGTATTCAATTTCTTTGGCGGCCAGGTCAAGCTCCCGGTCCAGGGAGGCTTGCGTAAAACGGTTTTCTACAATTTGAGTGGCGCAGACGGCCAAAATGCGCTTTAAAATTTCCATAATCGTACCCATAACGGTAATGTTAGGCAGCGTGCGCGCTGTAGACAAAATGCCCGTATATGTTTGCAACCGCTGGGACGAAGAAAAAATAAATTGTTCAAACGCGCTTTCAAACGCCGGGAACGCTTCAATCATGCCCGCGTATTTCAGCTGCATATCAGGCCGGGCGCAGAATTTGATAAATTTTAGCGCATCTTTTTTGTGCTGGCTGCGGACGTTAACAAACAAGTTCATCGCCGACAAATAAGAATGGCTTTGCTCCCCCGTCGTAGGCACAGGTAAAGTGCGCACGCGCAAACCGCGCCGCGCGCTAAAAGTATTCACGCCCTGCTTGCGGGAAATCATCATACTGGCTTTGCCGGAGGCCATGGTGCCCAGGGAACCGCGCTCACGCAGAATGGGCATAAAGTTTTTAAGGGCTAACGTAATATAATCGCGCAGACCTTCTTTAAACGCTTTCGTACCGACTAATGTTTCGCCGTGATCGGCCGATAATAAAGAACCGCCGTGCCCCCACACGCAAGGCAAGGCGTTGCGCATGGAAAGAGAGCCGCGCCAATCGCTGTTTTGCATGGGATAATAGCCGGGGACGTCGCTGAATTTTTCGCGCAACGCTTCGCACACATTTAGAAGGCCCTGCCAGGTGGAAAGGTCTTTTTCCGGGTTAGCTGTAACCAGTTTTAGATGGTCAGCCCGGTAGTGGAGCGCGCTTAAATCGAACCACCACGGATAGGAATAAATGTCTTTGGTTCCCGGTTGGTAACAATGGGCTTTTAACGGAAGAAGACACTCGGAAAGCGAAAGCCCCGGGTCCAGCTCCGACAAGTTGGCCGCCACGCCTTCACGCACCAAAAGCGCCGTCCAATAATGCGGAATTTGGATAAGATCCGGGATTTCTTCCTCATGCGTCGGGTTTTTGATGGTAAACATCCGCCGCCAAAGCACGTTGCGCGTAAATACGCGGACGGTCAAGTCAACTGACGGATATTCCTGCTTAAAGAGCGAAACGAAAGAGGCGTGATCCTCTTTAGTCTTGGCGCCCGAATCGGGCATGGCCCACAAAATCATGTCAAATCCTCGCTAGTCCCAATTGCGCACTTTCATATTGGGATCGATATTAATATTCTTTTTAACCGGTTTGCCCGTCTTTTCGGCATGTTCCAGTTTTTTATAAGCGGCCAAGGCAATCATGGCGGCATTGTCCGAAGACAGTTTGCGCTCCACAAAGTGCGTTTCCACACCCATTTCCGCCGCTTTAGCCTGCATACGCTCGCGCAGGAGCGTATTGGCGGCCACGCCTCCCCCCACGGCAATATGTTTTACCTTATATTTTTTGGCGGCCCACAGCGTTTTGGTAACCAAGGTTTCCACCATAGCTTCTTCAAAACTGGCGCATACGTCGGGCACGCTGAAATCTTTATGGTCGCGCAGATAATAGCTGACAGCCGTTTTAATACCGCTGAACGAAAACTCCCACGTACCAGGAAGCAGCGGCCGCGGGAAAGCAATTGCGTCCCGTCTGCCTTGCAAAGCCTGCTTGGAAACCTGCGGTCCGCCGGGGTAAGGAAGCCCCAGCAGTTTGGCCACTTTATCAAACGCTTCACCGGCGGCGTCATCGCGCGTGCGGCCCAAAATTTTATAGTCGCCGTAGCCTTTTACGTACCACAACTCCGTATGACCGCCGGAAACGACTAAAGCCACCAAAGGGAACGACAAACGCGCCTTCGCCTCGGTTCCTTCAAACTCACAGGCGAAGATGTGCCCCTCCAGGTGGTTTACTCCTATTATAGGAGTTTTTTTGAAATTTGCAAGAGTCTCCGCCGCCACGCGCCCCACCATAAGCCCCCCGGGCAGGCCGGGGCCGCTGGCAAACGCCACGTAATCAAGCGGGTGATCGCCCAGCGCTTCGTTAATAACAGTGGCGATTTTGGCCGCATGCGCGCGGCTGGCAAGCTCCGGCACGACGCCGTGGTATTTTTTATGTTCTTCAATCTGCGAATAAATCACGTTGGAAACGATTTCTTTCCCCCCTTTTAACAACGCGGCGGAGGTTTCGTCGCAGGTGGATTCAATACCCAAAATCATTAAATCTTTTTTCATAGTTATTTCTTTTTGGCCGCTTCCGTTTCTTTTTTAGCCTTGCGTTCGGCCGCCTCTTTTTGGGAAGTTTCTTTGGCTTCTTCCAGAGTTACTTTACCCGTTAAAATTTCCACGGCGCGGTCCAGCACCGGGTCTTTAACTTTAAATTCCATCACGGGCGACTCTTTGCCGGGCGTATATACAACGTCGTTATACTGCATAAAAATTTTAGCTTCTTCTTCCGCCGGGATAATTACTTCCACATCCGGCAGAATACCGCCTTCATCCGCCTTGGATTTATCGCGGTAATCGCGCTGGATAAGGCGGCCGGAGGGCGTATAGTATTTGGCAATCGTCAGACGGAGCCCCGCCCCGCCGGCAAGCGGCAATACCTGCTGTACGCTCGCTTTTCCAAAGGTGCGCTGTCCGGCCACAAAAGCCCGGCCGTTATCCTGCAGCGCGCCGGAAACAATTTCGCTCGCGCTGGCAGAACCCTGGTTTACCAAAAGCGCCATGGGCACTGTGCCATATTCGCCTTTGCCGGAGGTTTTAAATTCCTGGTAATACTCCTGTTTGCGGCCCTGCGTATAAACAATCATTTGGTCCGCACCTAAAAACAGTTTGGAAATATCCACCGCACCCGTTAAAAGGCCGCCCGGGTTAAAACGCAAATCAAGCACCAAAGAAGTCATGCCCTGTTTTTGCAAATCGGCCAGGGCTTTTTTTACTTCGTCGGTGCTGTGACCGGAAAAATCCACCATATAAATATACCCTACTTTGCCGGGCAGCATGCGGTGGTAAACCACTTCGGGCACGATTTTTTCGCGCTTAAAGTTAAAATCGGGCAGTTTTTTATATTCGCCGGATTTTTCGTCTTTGCGGCTCATAGTGATTTTTACTTTGCTTCCCACCGGGCCGCGCATCAGTTCCACGGCTTCGTCCAGCTTAAGGCCGTCCAAATCTTTATCGTCTACAAACAAAATGCGGTCTCCCGGCATTACGCCCGCTTTAAAAGCCGGCGTGCCCGGCATGGGGGTCATTACGGTAACAAAACCGTCCACTTTTTGCAAACGGATGCCCAGGCCGCCAAAGTCGCCGCGGGTGTCGTTTTTCAAATCTTTATAATCTTTCGGGTCCAAGTATTGGGAAAAATCATCCAACTCGTTCACCACACCTTTAATCGCGCCGGAAATTAATTTGTCCGTATCGGTTTTTTCCACATAATTTTCTTTTACAAATTCAAGCACGTCCACAAACGTGCGCAGTTGTTTTAAACTGCTGTCCGCCGCCGCGTAAGCGTACGGAAACAGCGTTCCCATAAAAAATAATACGGCCGCCAAAACGGCGAAACGGTTTAGTTTTTTAGATTTCATATATGCCTCTTAAATTTATTTCAGCCAAGCCTGCGGGTCCACAGCCGTAGCCCCTTGGCGGATTTCAAAATATACCGCACTGCGGCCGGTGCCGGAACGCGCCTGGGTGTCTTTCCCGGCCGTGCCGATAACGCCCTGCACGGGAAGTTTATCCCCCACAGACACTTTTATTTCTTTCAAAAATCCGTAAATGGAAAAGAACCCTTTATTATGGTCCACAATCACCACATTTCCATACGAACGGAACGGCCCCGCGTAAATAACGCTGCCCTCCGCCACGGAACGGACGGGCTCGCCCGCCGAAGCGGAAATTTTGATACCGTCGCGGAAAATCCACGTGTTTAAATCGGCGCGGTATTCTTTACCAAATTTGCTGATAACGCTTCCGTTTACCGGCCAGGGCAAACTGCGCGCGGGTACGTCAATTTTCGGGCCGGAGGCTTTCTTATCCGCCGGAGCCGCAGTTTTGGAAGACGCGGCCTTTTTGGCGGCTTCCGCCTTGCGCTTGCGTTCAAACGACGCCAGCAAATTGTTCAGTTCCGCAGCTGATTTATTCAGTTCGTTAATTTCTTTACGCACCGCGTCGGCTTTGCGTTTGGTAACGTCCAAATCCTGTTTCTTTTTATTAAACGACTGCGAAATAACGGCCTGTTCTTCTTTTATTTTAGAACTTTCCGCCAACAGCTTGCGGTTGCGTTCTTCAAACGAATGGATACGTTCTTTGGCTTCCTGGTTTTCTTTTTTAAGTTCCGCCGCAAACGCCGCTTTGTGCGTTATCATGCGCTCCACAAAAATATCCTGCTCCAGGCTGTATCCGCCCGCGCAATATACGCAGGCCGGAGTAAAATAGTAGTTTTGCAGTTCTTCTTCCGTCACGCCCTGCCACATGGGCATGCTGCGCTCCAGCGCGGCGCGTTTTTCTTCAATAGAAAGCAAATTTTGTTCCACAAAAGAAATGTCGGACTCCACTTTGTTTTTTAACTGCTGTGTCCGCGCTTTTTGGCTTTCCAGCGCGGAAATTTCTTTGGAAATTTTCTTCTCCTGCTCTTTGTATTTTTTAAGTTCGTTTTCTTTTTGGGCGGCTTCTTTTTTAAGCCGTTCAATTTCGCGCTTGCGGTCGGCGGCTTCGTCGCAAAAAAGCGGCGAAGCGCAGAACACTAAAAGCAGAAAAACATTTAAAATCTTTGCCATTTGGACAGCGTCCACCCCAAAAGCCCGCAAAATACGAGCACTAAAATTTGCCGCTCCGGCGTAGTAAAAAGCCGCGCCGCCTCGCTTAAAAACCCGGTGGGATATAACACCGCCGCAAAAAACACACCCGAACATACGCCCGCCAACGCGCCGGACAGCGCGCCGCTTACGTGATGCGCACGTTTGCCTGCGGCGGGATACGCTTCCACCAAAAACATAAAAGCCAAAAACAAAAGCCCCGCAAACAACAAAGCAAGGCGCAAGAATTTAGCGCACAAACCGGTATAGAACACCAAGCGGGCATGTTCGGCGTTATAACGCGGGGAAAGCGTTTCATATTCGGAAGCCAGGTTATCCACCAGCGGCCCAACATTGTTGACGGCGGGGTCGGTCAGTTTCAGCTCAAAATACGCGGGCATTTTGTTTTTACCCATTAACAGGAGCGATTCCGCCAGCTGCGGGTTTTGGCGGCGGACCGCTTCCAAACCGTCTGCGGGAGAAAACAACCGGACGGAAGCGATATCCGTTTTTTGGTTTAAACTTTCCCCCATTTGTTCCAATACTGCGTTGGAAGGCTGGCCCTGCACGACAAAAACTACTTTAAAAGAGTCGGCCAGTTCGCGGTAATACGCTCCCAAGCGCATATCAATAAACAATACGCTCTGCCACAGCACGGCCACCGCAAACACCAACAAAAACAAACGCCTGTACAAACGCCCGACGTGTTTCGGTTTTACGGAAGCCGCTTCGTTATCTAAAAAATCCGCCATACATTAATCCTCGTTCCAGCCCAATGCGCTTTTTAAGCGCGGTAAAATTTCGGTATTGTGATAAATACCCGCAAACCGCCCGGCTTCCGCCCCGTAGGCTACCCCTATAAGAGGCGAAGCGGAATGGTTTTGCGTGGCCCATGCCATGCCGCGTTTTTCGTTCACTTGGCGGAAGATGCCGGGAATATCGTTCAAATTTTTAAATTCGGCAATGTTTACCGGGTAACCCAAGGTTTGCGAAAGGCGTTCTTCAATATATTCAGGCGTGCGTTTTTCCGCCGGCATTTTTTTAAGCTCTTCTTCTAAATAATACAAACTGCCCGTCTGTTTTTCAAATAATTTAAACGCGCCGAAAGAAGCGTAATCCGTATTGTGTCCGTACAGGGCTTCGCCTTGCGCGGTTTTGCGGGCGGCTTCCTCTTTACCTACATAGCGGTACACAAAAGAGCCAAGCCCCGTATCGTGATCGGCGTTTAGATAGATGAGCGTATCCGGGTGCTCATCGGCGTATTTAACGGCAAAGGCAATAAGCGCGTCCAGCGTTTTCATTTCCGCCAGTACGGCACCCGCGTCATTGGCGTGGGCGGCCCAGTCGATTTTGCCCGCCTCGGCCATTAAAATAAAACCGTTTTTATTTTTTTCCATGAGTTCCACCGCTTTTTGCGCCTGCTCAACAAGCGTAGGCACCTGCGGATGCTTATAAAGCTCTACGGACATGGGCATCGCCTTATCGGCAAACAGCCCCAAAAGTTTACCCGATTTTACTTTGGCAAGTTCCGTTTTATTGCGGGCGATGCGGTAACCGCGTTTTTTAGCGATTTTTAATAAATCTTCGTTTTCATCGGTGCTGAAGTATTGGAGCCCGCCGCCGGAAATTACATCCGCACCGAAATCAATTTGCTGACGGGCAATATCCATTTTCCAGCCGCGGCCCGGCGCATGCGCCGTAAATCCGGCGGGAGTGGCGTCGGTTACGTACGTATCCGAAATCACACCGACGGATTTGCCTTTTTCTTTTGCCATTTCCAACAAATTTTTAACGGTTTTACCCTTAAAATTAAGCCCGATAATTTCCGGCCGGGAAAGCTCCCCCGTGGCCATTTGCGTAGCGGAAGCGGCGGAATCGGTTACCACCGTATCATAGGTATTATTAAAATAGAGGCCCCACGTGCCGGACGCCATCATCTTTTCCAGGTGGGACACGTTATCCGGATACCCGTCCAAGCCCGCATAACGCGCACCCTGCATAAAAAAACCCATAATTTCCGGGCCCATACCGTCCCCGATAATCCAAATAACATTTTTTACTTCCGCGGCGGATAAAATCCCCGTGGCAAATAAACATACAACAGCCAGTAACACACTGCCAATTTTCCTCATAAAATCCCCTTAAATCACCGTTTTGCGGTACAAATCCAAATACGCCTGGGCCGATTTATCCCAAGACAAATCCTGCCGCATCGCGTTTTTAACAAGCCGGCTCCATACTTTTTTATTGCCAAACGCTTTTAGCGCTTCATCCAATGTTTGGCAAATGCCTTTCTCGCTAAAATTATTAATAAAGAAGCCGGTGGCGGAATCTTCATTCGTACCTTCGAACCCTTTAACGGTGTCCACCAAACCGCCCACACGCGAAACGACGGGCAGCGCGCCATACTTCATGGCGATTAACTGCGAAAGGCCGCACGGCTCAAAGCGCGACGGCATTAAGAACAAATCCGCACCCGCATAAATGCGGTGCGCCAAATCTTCATCCAAGCGCCCGTTATAGCTTACTTTCCCGGCGTTGTTACGGGCCAGGCTTTGGTAGGCCTTTTCAAGCATCGGGTCGCCCATACCCAGCACTACAAATTGGGCCCGGTCTTTAAACCGTTCAATCAGGTTGAGAACGATATCCAACCCTTTTTGATAGTCCAGGCGGGACACAATGCCCACAAGTGGTTTATCCGGGTCCTGCTCCAGTTTGCACTGTTGCTGGAGCGCCAGTTTGGCGGCCAGCTTGCCCTTGGCGGCTTCGGCCGCGTCGTAACCAATTGGCAAGACGGGATCCAATTCCGGGTCCCACACTTCGGTATCAATGCCGTTTACAATACCGCAGAAATGGTCCGCGCGGTGGCGCAAAAGGCCTTCCAGGCCAAAGCCCATGGCGGGATCAGTCTGCACCTCGCGGGCATAGTTAGGGCTGACGGTATTAATGTTATCGGCAAACACCAGCCCGCTTTTTAAGAAGCTCACACCGCCGTAATACTCAAACTTTTCGGGCGTATAATCCACCGGGTGAAACCCCGCTTTGCGGAAAGAAGAATACGGATAATGCCCTTGATAAGCGATATTGTGAATGGTGTACAAGCTGCGGGTGCGCGTATAGAAAGCGTCCAATTTATAAACGGTTTTTAAATACGCCGGAATCAGGCCGGTCTGCCAGTCGTGGCAGTGGATTAAATCGGGCCGGAATCCGATAAATTTACACCCTTCCAATACGGCGCGGGAAAAGAGGATAAAGCGTTCGTCGTTATCCGGGTATTCGCCGTCTTTGGTGCGGTAGAGGCCGGGACGGTCGAAGTATTTGCGGTTGCCCACAAAAAACACAAGCACGTTACCCCAGTTAATATAGGAAAGGGAAACTTGTTCAATTTTGTCCCCCACCGGGATTAAATACACCCCCGGCACCACTTTTAACGAAGATACGCGCACGATGTTGCGGTAATGCGGCAGGAAGAGCAGCACTTTGTTGCTCTTGCGTGACGCAAACTGTTGGCACAGCGCACCAACGACGTCGGCCAATCCTCCGGTTTTACAAAAAGGGAACGCCTCGCTGGCGGCTAAAACGATATTCATATTAATTTTCCTCCTGTGTTGCCGCGTCAGGGGCGGCGGGCGCGGCTTCTTCGCGCGCGGTTTGTAAAGCGGCTAATTCATTATCGGCAACCGTTTCGGTTTCCGCCGGAGAGAATTCCCCTTCGGCCGAAGTACCTTCGGTTAATGATTCGGGCGAAAAGAAATCGCCCCGGTTATAACTGTTGCGCGTAAAAAACGGGTCGGCGGCGGAAGAATCCAAAGCCTGGAGTTTTTCTTCCCCTTCCAAATCTTCCAACGGAATAATGGCCGGTTCGCCAAGCGGCGGCAGCGGATCGCCAAACGGCAAATCTTCCTGTTTTTCATGCAAGGTTTTGGCGGCAAAAACTTGTAAATCCGGAAGTTCGGAAATTTTGTTAAGCCCGAACATGCGCAAAAATTCATCCGTTGTGCCGTACACCATTGGGCGGCCGACCGTATCTTTTTTACCTACCACACGCACCAAAGCGCGTTCAAGCAAACGCTCCAAAGGGCCAGCCACGTCCACGCCGCGGATAGCTTCCATTTCCGCGCGGGTAATGGGCTGTTTATACGCCACAATTGCCAGCGTTTCAAGCGCGGCGTTGGAAAGTTTGGTAGTCATTTTTTCGTTATACAGGCGGCGCACCCAGCGGCCGTATTCAGGCTTGGTAGACATTTGAAATCCGCCGCCGAGTTCCACAATTTGTACGGCGCGGCCCTGCGCGGCGTACTCTTCCTGCAGTTCGCGGATAATTTCGCGCACGCGGCGTGCATCGGCCGTTTCCACCACGTCGGCGATGCGGCCTGGCTTTACGGGACGGTCGGTAATAAATAAAAGGGTTTCGATGATTTTTTTCAGGTCGTCCGTTTCCAATAATTCGCCGGACGGAGCCGCCTCTTCCGCCGGTGACATTACTGTCGTATCCGCAGGAACATCCGCCGCGGCGGGCGCTTGCGTTTGAACTTCCGCCGCAGGAGCAGTTTCCTGCTGCGCCGCAATTTCTTGCGTGGTGGTTTCGGCGGTTTGGATTTGTTCTTCAATCATATAAAAAGTTCCTCCGGGCGGTTAAGCGGCCTCGCCGTGCATTAAGGTTTTAAAATCTTTGTCTTTATTTTCCGGGTTCAAATAAATGCGTATTTGCCCCTCTTTTTCATCCTGCCGGGCAAGCAGTTTTTTAATTTTCATCAGCTCTAAAAGTGCCATGAAACATGTAATAATGCCGCGCTTTTTAGTTTCGCCAACAAATATATCATCCAAAAGCACCCACGTGCGGTTTTTAAGCATATCCACCACTTTTTGCATTTTGGATTCAATAGGGAACTCTTCCACTTTTAACAGTTCAATGCGTTTGCGTTCGTCCAGCCGTTCAAATGCGCGTTTAACAGCGGCCAGTAAATCAAACATTTGCAGATTGATGACTTTTTCCCCGTCGTCAAAAATCGGCGCGGTGCGGTAAAAGTTGTCTTTATTCTCTTCAAACTTTTGTTCCAAAAATTTGCTGGCTTCTTTGTATTTTTGGTACTCCACCAGTTTGGCGATAAGTTCTTTAGCCGGATTAGGGCCTTCGTCTTCCGTTGTTGGAGCCTGGGAGGGCAGTAAAGTTTTGGCTTTAATTTGCATCAGCGTGCTGGCCATAACCAAAAACTCGCCGGCCACCTCCAGGTTCAGCTCCTTCATTACGTTTAAATAATCTAAATACTGCTTGGTGATTTCCGCAATATTAATGTCGCAAATGTCCAAATTATCTTTTTTGATAAGGTGTAAGAGAAGGTCCATCGGACCTTCAAACACGTTAATATGAACATTTATCGGCGCGGTATTCATATTATTTGGTTACCCGCATGATTTTTTTAACGCTCGCCAGCGTTTTGGCGGCAGACGCACGGGCTTTTTCTTTGCCCTCGGAAACGATTTTTTCCAATAACGCTTTGTCGTTTTCAAACTCTTTGCGGCGTTCGGAAAACGCTTTGAGTTCCGGCTCCATTAAAGCGAACAGTTCTTTTTTACACGCCACACAGCCCAAGGCGCCCGCTTTACATTCTTCACAGCGTTTGGCGGCGTTCGGGTTGTAAATTTGGTGGAACGCAAACGCCACGCATCCGTCCGGGTTGGCGGGGTCGTTGGCTTTTTTCTTGTTGGGGTCGGTGAACATGGTCATCACTTTTTTGCGCACCGATTCCAAATCTTCGCCCAAAGAAATCGTGTTGTTGTAGGATTTGGACATTTTCCGTCCGTCCAGCCCCGGCACGCGGGCAATTTTGGTGTAGAGAGGTTCCGGCTCCGTAAACGCGGGCGTACCATAGATTTCGGCAAAACGGCGGGCCAAGTCGCGCGCGATTTCCAAGTGCGCGGTTTGGTCTTTACCCACGGGAACGTAAGAAGACTGGTGGATTAAAATATCCGTCGCCATTAAAACGGGATAACCCAAAAAGCCGAATGAAGAAATATCCTCATCCGAGGCAATGGAGTTTAACTTTTCACCCAACGATTTTTCATCCAGCTGTCCGGCGTATTTTTGTTTCAAAAGCTCCTGGATTTGCTCTTTGTACGTCGGGTTGCGCAGCAGCCACCCCAAAGGGGTAATCATCCCCAGAAGCGTGTTGAGTTCGCTTACTTCCGGCACGTCGGACTGAATGTAAATGGTGCATTTTTTGGGGTCAAGCCCGGCGGTCAGCCAGTCAATAAGCATGGCTTCGGAATTGGCGGCCAAGTTTTGGGTTTGGTCGTAGGCGGTGGTTAACGAATGCAAATCCGCCACAAAAAAATAGCAATTATATTTATCCTGCAGCGTTACCCAGTTTTTAAGCGCACCATGAAAGTTCCCCAAGTGGAGTTTGCCCGTAGGACGCATACCGGATAAGACGATTTTTTCACTGTTCATAACATACCTCTTAAAGCATTAAAATTTTGGCGAACAAGCCCATAATAAACGCAACGGCCGGCATTAAAATATACCGCACGCCGCCCGTTAAAATAAGCGCAATAACCACATACATTCCGTAACGGCCGAAAAGAGATTCATACTTATACGCCGCCTGCGCGGGCAGCAAGGCCGAAAGGATACGGCTTCCGTCCAGCGGCGGAATGGGAATTAAATTAAACACCGCCAGCAATACATTAACCGTAACGGCATATTGAAGCACATAAAACCCCGTGCGCAAAGAAGAAGGGGACAAATGGCCCGAACACAATAACAAAACTTTAAGCAGAAGCACGCATATAAACGCCAAGACCAAATTGGTAAGGGGTCCGGCCAGCGCCACTTTGCCCATATCGGCGCGCGGCGAATTTAAACGGCGCAGACTGACGGGCACGGGCTTGGCCCAACCAAACATGGGAAGCCCCGTCAAATAACAAAACGCCGGAACGGCAATCGTGCCCACCGGATCCACGTGTTTTAAAGGGTTAAGCGTCAAACGGCCCAACATGTAAGCCGTGTCGTCCCCACAGCGGTAAGCGGCATAACCGTGTGCAAATTCGTGCAGCACAATGGAAAAAAATAAAATGGGTAATAAAACGATAATTTCCATACTCTTGTATTCTACTAATTTATACCGCCTCCTGCACGCCTGCGCGTACGGAAAAGGAGAGAAAAAGCCAGCAAAAATAAAATAACCATTGAAAATATAATTTTATTTAATTATAATATATCTAATCTTAATTACTTAATTAATATAATTAAGATTAATATAAAAAAGCAAAAACTTAAAATAAAAAGCGGGACGGCACATCTCTCTTTTTATTACGGAACCCGGGACGGACAGCTAACTTAGGGGCTGTCCGTCCCACTATTTTACGCGCCTAGTTTTACAAAATATAATACCCCGGCCAAAAACAGCCGGGGTATTATACAAACTAACTATATTAATCTACTGTTTTAAAAATGCAATAGCTTCTTCGTGGTTGGTAACTTTGCCTTCCCACTGCGCTTTGCGTACGCGCTCGTGCGCCAAAGAAATCTTCCGGCCCACAAAGCCCATATCTTTTAGTTCGCGCCCGCGAATAAAGCACGGCTCCAGCGCGGTCGGAGCCAGGCAAGGACGCACCGCCTTGATAATTTCCATTTGAAGCGGCGAAATAGGGGCAAGCGGGCTCATCTGTTCCTGGGTAATTTGCCACGCGCCTAAAATTTCCTGCCCAAATTCTTTGGGTAAACGCAGGCTGCGCAAAAAATCTTCCCCGCTGGTGCCCAGCATACACACCAAAATCCCCGTGCGTTCAGCCACGTCCTGTGTGCGTAAAAGCGCATCGTGCCAGTGGAGCCCGGGCCAGGCGAATTTGAGCAGATCGTACTTTTCCATCAGCATAAAAATATCGCGGATTTTTTCTTCTTTAAGCACTTTCAAAAATTCATGGCTGAAGCGTTCACGCGACAGCAAAAGCGGATATTCTTCTTTTACCGCTTCCTGTAATAACTGTTCCGTTTTAGGGGCCAGTTTCCAGCCAAAACGCCCCGCAAAACGCACCGCGCGGTAAAGGCGGGTGGGATCATCCAAAAAACTTTTTTCGTGCAATACGCGGATGAGCCCCGCATCAATATCTTTTTTAGCTCCGTACGGATCGTACGGCTTTCCAAAGGTGGCCGGGTGAATGGAAAAGCACCAGGCGTTGACGGTAAAATCACGCCGGAACAAGTCGTCTTTAATATCTTTCGTAGGCTCAATTTCCGGCAAAGCGCCGGGATATGCATACGTTTCTTTGCGCGCGCGGACCATATCAAACTTAAGGCCGTTTGCCATATTTACGCGGAACGTACAAAAACGCGAAAACTTGCGTTTTCCGCCGCCCCACTGTTTGACGCAAAACCCGGCGACGGATTCTTGGTTTCCGTCGAAAGAAAGGTCGATGTCCAAAGTGTCTTTGCCCAAATAAAAATCACGCACCGCACCGCCGGCCACCCAGGCTTTTAAGCCCAGTTTATGCGCATAGGCGCCTACAGCGTAAAGTTGTTCTTCGTATTTTTTGGGAAGGAAAGATCTCATAATACTGCCGGAGCTTCGGCTCCGTCCTCGCTCATTTTATCCGCAAAGTGGCGCAAAAGAGGGCTGGCCAGCCCGGATTTAAGCACTTTTGCGGCCGCTACGGCGTAATCGTTGGCCGTTTGGCCTTGCGCGGGCGCGGGGACGTAAAGCGGGAAATGATGCTGCCGCGCGTAAGACGGTTTCAGCCGCGCCACGCTAAAGCCCTGCACAGCGGCAGCGGCGGCGATGGCTTCGGATTCAAAACCGTTCTTTTCTTCTTCCTGCAAAACATTCTTTAAGGCTTCCAGCCCAAAAACAGAAATGGGCGGATAGTCCATATTCAACTGCTTTAAAAGGGTATTTTTGATAATGCCGTAATCTTTTTGCATACGGGCTAATAATTCGGGTTCTTTTTCGCGGTCTTTTTCGGAAAACACAAAAACCAACAGCTCTGCCGGGGCATCGAAATAAATCAGGTCCCCGTCGTGGTGAAAGAATGTGCCGCATTCCGGGCAGCGCACTAAATTTAATTCTCCGCCCAAAACGGCGGTTTTTAAATCGGGGTCTTGGTCCGCGCTGACGAGCGACCAGTATTCCGCATCAAAAGGTTCACAATGGTTGGGGCAGCAAGCGGCCCCTTCGTTTTTAATTGATTTCATATTTATAGTTATATCAAAAAAATTTTTCTTTCGCCAACTTGAAAAAATTAATTAGAAAACGCCGCGCCCGATTTTTGCTAAAATAGACGTACGCCCCGTTAGCTCAACTGGATAGAGTACCGGTCTTCGGAACCGGTGGTACGAGTTCAAATCTCGTGCGGGGCATAGTTTTTCTTTCTAAAACGGTTTGTTATTGTTGCCCGCTAAAAGGAACACTTTGCAGACAGTAATTTTTAGCCAGTATAAAAAACCCCGCACACTGCGGGGTTTTTTATATATTGTGTACCAATTTTAGTTATCGCAACAACAAGGGCGGATCGGGTTTTCCACTTTATACACTTTACGCATGGCAAATTCTTCTTTTTTACCTTTGTTCCAATTCTGCACGGGACGCAAGTACCCCACAACCCGGGAATACACTTCGCACTTGGTGCCGTGAACATGCTGCATTTCTTTTTTTAATGCCGCTAACTCCGCCAGTTTGTCTGCTTTTTCTTGTTCGCTCATAAAAATCTCCCTATGTTTATTTTACATTTTTTGGAACCGTCCCATATGTTTTAGCCGCCCCTCTTCCATACAGCCAAAAATTTGCTAGAATAAAAGTATCTTATTTTGATGTAAGGAGATACCTATGGGTGGACATTCGCACTGGGCCGGTATTAAACACAAAAAGGCCCTCGTAGATGCCAAAAAAGGCAAAATTTTTACCAAAATTTTAAGAGAAGTAACCATCGCCGCCAAAATGAGCGGCGGCAACCCCGACCAGAACCCCCGCCTGCGCAAAGCCATGGACGACGCCCGCGCCGCCAACATGCCGATTGACAACGTCAAACGCGCCATTATGAAAGGTACGGGCCAGCTGCCGGGCGTATCTTACGAAGAAATCACCTACGAAGGCTACGGCCCCGGTTCCGTGGCGGTCATCGTGGAATGCACCACGGACAATAAAAACCGTACGTTTGCGGAAATCCGCAAAATTTTCACCAGCCACGGCGGTTCCATCGGCACTGCGGGCTGCGTATCTTATATGTTTAAAAGCAAAGGCTTAATCGTCGTTAAAGCGGAAGACATCTCCGAAGACGAACTGATGGACCTCGCGCTGGAAGCGGGGGCGGAAGACGTTCGCACCGCGGGCGACGTATACGAAGTCATCACCGCGCCGGAAATGGCCGCCTTGGACGCCGTTAAAAAAGCGATTGAAGCCAAAGGCATTACGCCGGAATCTGCGGACCTGTCTATGATCCCGGATACGGACGTAGCCGTTTCCGACGAACATACCGCCGAAACATTAATGAAAATGTTGGACGCGCTTGACGATCACGACGATACCAAAAACGTGTACGACAACTCCAGCATTGACGAAGCCGTCGCCGCCAAATTAAACGCTTAGTTAAAGAGGCATCTTGACGGACAATACAACCACCGTTTTAGGTATAGACCCTGGTTTAGACAGAACGGGATGGGCCATCCTTACAAGGAACGCCCGTTCCGTTTTGTCTTTACGGGCTTGCGGCCTAATCCACACGGGGGCGGAGCAGGAACTGCCCGAACGCTTGGAATACATTTACGGTGAACTTACCAAACTTCTGCAAACCTACGCCCCGGACCAAGTGGCCATGGAGCAAAACTTCTTTTTAAAAAGGGCCATCACAATGGCAAACACCGTACAAACGCGCGGCGTGATTATTCTGGCCTGCCAACAAGCCAAAAAGCCGATTACTTTTTATCCCCCCAAACGCGTTAAACTGATGATTTGCGGCACGGGCACCGCCGACAAAAAACAAGTGCAGCGCATGGTACAGCTGACGCTCAACCTGGACAAAGCCCCTTCTCCCGACGACACGGCCGACGCGGTGGCAATCGGCATCTGCCACTTAAAAACGGCCCCGCTTAACAACAAATTAAACGTAAAAGCGGCTTTTCTTGCCAAACTGAAAGCCGCCCACGAAGCGCAAATAAAAAAACGCATAAAAAAATAATTTTACCCATTAAAAATCCCGGAGCGGTTTTCCGCCCCGGGATTCTTTTTATTATCCGTAAAAACTTACAGCAGACACGCGCCGGAAGGAGCGCCTTCGCTGGTGTTGGACGACGTCTTGCAAGAGAAAAACTCATCGCACTGGGAACCGGAACAATAGCGGGCTTTCACTTTGCCGCGTTCACACAGAACCGTTACCGTCGCATATGCCGTATTGGAATCCAGTTCGATTTTATACTTGGAAACGGCACCGTTCTGGGCGGCGTTTAACGTAAAATATTCCAAGCTCGGCGCTTTAATGGTCAGCTCGGAAACACTCGCCGGGTATTGGCGGCGTTCCAAATAGAATAAATTGGCCGAATCCGCTATCGTTTTAGCGGCCATAACAGCTTCCGCACCGCGCGCTTTATTGACCGATCTTTCGTACTGCGGCAGCGCAATCGCCGACAAAATACCAATAATAAGCACTACCACCAATAATTCAATTAACGTAAAACCTTTATTCATTATATCCTCCTGGTCCTATAATAACAGTTTAAAAAAACGCGCCCTAAAAATCAACCCCTTTTCACGCAACGCCTTGTAAACCGCCCCGCTTAATTACCTGGGCCGTTTACCGTTAATATGGTAAAATGGAAATATGATAGCGTATTTAAAAGGCGAAATTTTAGAAGTAAAAGAAGACGGAGCCGTTATCCTCTGCGGCGGCGTGGGGTACGAAGTCAACCTCGCCCACGGCAGCGCGCTGGAGCTTACAGCCGGCCAAGAGGCCGCGTTTTATGTGGCGGAATCCATTTCCCCATACGACGGAACGGTTCTCTACGGTTTTCTGTCGAAAGAAGACAAAGAACTTTGGACGCTTTTTAAAACCGCCATTCCTAACACCGGCCCCAAGAAAGCCATGGAATTTTTGAACAAAGCACTGCGCTCGGTGGCCGATTTCCATAACGCCATTCTAAAACGCGACCCCAAAATTTTGACGGGCATTTTCGGTTTTACGGCAAAAACCGCCGAAAAATTAATCAACTCGTTAAAAGACAAAATGGACGCGCTGACCGTTCAGGGCGAAAGCAAAATCAAAGTGATGGACGAAGCCCCCTACTTAAGCGGCGTGCTGGAAGCCTTGGGAGCCCTCGGCTATTCCGCCGCCGAAGCGCGCCGCGCCATGGAAAAACTCCAGGCCGAAGGCGTCAGCCCCAACGAACCGTTGGAAACAATCATCCGGGAGGCCCTGCGGGTACTTAAAAAATGAGCAACCAAAACGAAATTTTAGACGTTACCCAACTGCCGGACGAATCCACCGGGTTCGAAGCTGCCCTACGCCCGGCTTCGCTGTCCGAATTTGTCGGCCAGCAGAAATTAAAAGACAATTTACACATTTTTATTGAAGCCGCCAAATCCCGCAAAGAAGCGTTGGACCACTGCCTTTTTTACGCACCGCCCGGCCTGGGTAAAACAACGCTCGCCAACATTTTGGCGCACGAAATGGGCGTAAACATCAAAGTAACGTCCGGCCCCGTGCTGGCCCGCCCCGGCGATTTGGCCGCTATGCTGACAACGGAGCTTTCCGAGGGCGACATCTTGTTTATCGACGAAATCCACCGCCTAAACCCCGCCGTGGAAGAAGCCTTATACCCGGCCATGGAAGATTTTACGTTTTTCATCAACACCGGCAAAGGCGCGGGTTCCACCACGCTTAAACTGGCCGTTCCGCGCTTTACGCTTGTGGGCGCCACAACGCGCTCCGGCCTTTTAACCGGGCCGCTTCGCGACCGCTTTGGAATTGTGTTCAACCTTGGATTTTACGAAGTGCCGGAAATTACCGATATTTTAGAACGCTCCGCACGCCTTTTAAATATAGACGCCGACCGCGAAGGGCTGACCGAACTGGCCAAACGCTCCCGCGGTACACCGCGTATCGCCAACCGTTTACTGCGCCGCGCGCGCGATTTTGCGCAAGTAAAGGGCAAGGGCGTTATTACGTTTGACATCGCCCAGACGGCTATGGACTCGCTAGATATCGATTCCGAAGGCCTCGACAGTATGGACAAACGCATTTTGGAAGCGTTAATCGACCGCTTTTCCGGCGGCCCCGTGGGTGTGGAAAACCTGGCGATTGCCGTGTCCGAGTCCGTAGATACCCTGTCGGACGTGATTGAACCGTTTTTGATTAAAGCGGGTTTTATCGCGCGCACGCCGCGCGGGCGTGTCGCCACGCGCAAAGCCTACGAACATTTAGGCCGCAAACTGCATGCGGACCTGTTATTTTAACGCTTATGAAAAACACGCTCCGTGCCCCGCTGGTATTTTTCTTGGCCGCATTTTTATTGGCGGCCTGCGCCGCGCCGTCCCAAAAACGCGGCGGACAAAATTTTTCCGCCGCCAAAGGCGAAAGCCCCGTGGTTTCCGCTCCTGAAACGCCGGAAGAAAAACTGCCCGATCCGCCGTCGCAGGACCCGTCTTCCAAAAACGCTCCGGCGGATAAAACGGTACGCGTTTTACTGGCTGAAAAAGCCAAAACGGCCGAAATTAAACATTCGGGCCGTGTGTACGTTTACACCCCGGATTTATCTAAAAAATATAAAGTATCCGCCCCCGGCACGCTGGCGGTAAAAGCCTTAGGAAACGGCAAAATCCAGCTGGGCACCCTTCAAGCCGCACAGCCTATTATTTTAGAACCCGCCAAAGACACGCTTTTAACATGGAATAAAAACGTGTATTCCGGCAAAATTTTCATCATTCCCGCCGGGAACGCATTTCATTTGGTGGAACACGCCCCGCTGGAAACATACCTATACGGCGTTCTGCCGTATGAAATGAGCTACACCTGGCCGCTTGAAGCCTTAAAGGCGCAGGCGGTGGCGGCGCGCACATATACACTAAAAAGTTTGGAAAACGTCAAAAATAAAAACTTTGATTTGTACAGCGACGTGCGCAGCCAAATGTACAAAGGTGGCGGCAAACAGTTCGATTCTGTCCGCAAAGCGGTAGACGAAACGCGCGGCCAAGTGTTAACCCACGAAGGAAAACTCTTTTACACCTATTATCACGCCAACTGCGGCGGAGGCACGGATGACGTGCGAAGCTGGAACCCGGGAGCGGCCTCTATTAAACCGCTGTCCGGCGCGTCCTGCAAGTATGACGCGCACTCCAAAAGCCACTCGTGGCAGATGAACGTATCCCACGCCAAAGTATTAGCCTATGCAAAAACTGTAGGGCTGGCAGGAACCCTCAAAAGTATTAAAATCGCCCGCAAAACGGATACCGGCCGCGCCACCAATTTAACGATTCGCACTTCTAAAGGCTCCAAAACCGTGGCGTGCGGAAAATTCCGCTTGGCAACCGGAATTCGCAGCTGTAAAATAAATAAAGTATCCGTGCGTAAAAACGACGTACATTTTGAAGGAAAAGGCTACGGCCACGGCGTGGGCATGTGCCAGGACGGTGCAAATGGCATGGCTAAAGGCGGCAAAGATTACCGCAAAATTTTAAAAAATTACTATCCCGGCGCAAAAATCGCCGAAATTAAATAAGGACTTAGATATGGCTTTTGAACGCTTTAAACAATTAGATTTAGACCCTCTTATCGCAAAACAACCGGCCACCCCGCGGGACAGCTCCCGCCAAATGGTGCTCCACCGCGATACCCACACCATTGAACACCGCATTTTCCACGATATCCACGAGTATTTCAACTCCGGCGACGCGCTTGTTATCAACAACACCAAAGTATTCCCCGCCAAATTATTCGCCCATAAACCGACAGGCGGCAAAGTGGAAGTGCTTTTGGTTCGCCCAACCACAAACGCCCGCACCTGGGCCGTGTTAACGCGCGATTATAAAGAAGGAATGACGCTTGATTTCGGGGACGGCCTTACCGCCAAAGCCATTGGCAAAACGGAAAGCAACGAAGCCCTCCTGGAATTTAACCAAGACGACATCCTGCCGTTTTGCGATGCCCACGGACTCATGCCGCTTCCGCAATATATTGAAAAAGCCCGCAAACACAACGGCATGACCGCCAGCATCGAAACGGATAAAGACCGCTACCAAACCGTTTACGCCAAATACAAAGGGTCCATTGCCGCACCGACGGCCGGGTTCCACTTTACGCCGGAACTGCTCAAAAAACTGACAGATAAAGGCGTTAAAATCTGTTATATTACCCTGCATGTGGGATGGGGCACTTTTAAACCTTTGCGCGGAGAACCGGAAGAACACCATATGCTGGCCGAACTGGGTGAAGTATCACCCGAAACGGCCAACACGCTAAATGCCGTGCGCCAGGCGGGCGGACGCATTTTTTCGTGCGGGACGACCAGTACGCGCACGCTGGAAAGTTTTACGGATGAAAACCGCGTCACGCATCCCGGCAAAAAGTGGACGGATTTATTTATTTATCCCGGATACAAATTTAAAGCGATTGACTGCCTGATTACAAACTTCCACTTCCCGGACTCCACGCCGCTGTGCATGACGTCCGCATTCGCCGGAGAGGACTTTATCTACGAAGCCTACCTGCAGGCGGTGGAAAAGAAATACCGCTTCTACTCATTTGGCGACAGCATGATGATTTTGTAACAAAAACACCCCGGGCGTAAGCCCGGGGTGTTTCGTTCGTAAAAAAATTTGTCAGCGCGGCGGTAACTTCTTATACAGCTTGGCTGCGGCTTTATTCGTACGGCGGGCCATATCCAAGTATTTTCGGGCCTCGTCAAACGCCCCCTGCGCAAACGCTACCGCCCCTTTATGGTAGGCCACGTCCGCATCCCGCAACGCCAAATCATCCGGCACGGAAGCCAACAAGTCAGCCGCTTCCGCCAGTTTACCTTGCTTGAAATAAATCCACGCTTGCGTATCAATAAAAGAATTATCCTCCGGGTTGACCGCCAGCGCACGCGCAATATATTCCTGCGCCAAATCCAACCGCTCACCGCGCAACGCCAAGCTGTATGCGTATAAGTTTAACGCGGCAGAATTATCCGGCTGGGCTTCCAACACCGTTTGCAGTTCGCGCTCCATGGCCTTATATTTTTTTAGGCTTTCCAGCGCAAAGGCATACTGCAGGCGGGCTTCGGTATATTGGGGATTGCTCTCCAATACTTTTTTAAGCACGCGCGCGGCTTTTTTATATTGACCTTCGTCATTAAGCGCAAGCGCATAGAAAAAGCCGATTTCCACATTTCCGGCAAATTTTTTATACGCTTCTTCCAATGTTTTTAAACTTTCTTTCGGTTGGTTTAATTTTTTTTGATAAAAACTTACTTGCAGCCATTTGGAAGCGGACGCATTATAGTCCTCCGCCTCTTTCAAATACCCAATAGCTTGGGAAAAATCCCCTTTTTGTTCCGCCAGCAGCGATAAAAAATAGGCGGAAGGGACATCCCCGTTATCATCCGCTTTGGCTTTTAAAAAGTATTCTTCCGCTTTAGGGAAATCTTTTACCAGTAAAAACACCGACCCCATGCGCGAATACGTAGCAGCGTTGCCAAACCCCATTTTTTCAAGTTCTTCAAACTCGTGCAGCATTAAAAAGTATTGGGAGGCTTTTTCATACACTTCGCCGCGGCCCAAGCGCGGGGCGGGTTCATACGGGGCGGCTTCTACCGCTTGATTATAATAAGCAAGCGCACGATCCAAATTGCCCCGCTGTAAAAACAGGTTTCCAACTTCCGTATAGATAGGGGAGGCCAAATCCGGGTATGCCAAGGCTAATTCGTCCAGTGCGGCAACGGCCTGCACAGGCTCCATGCCGGAAACTAACGTAATGTATTGAAACATAATCCGCAAATCATCGCTTTGTTCCAACGCTTTTTTATAGGCTTCCCGCGCGCCAGGAAAATCGCCTTTCTTCCATAAATACGCGCCGTAAACGCTCCAATCTTCCGCCGTGTTTTCATCAACAGAAATAAAATTAGCGTAAGGTTCGGCTAAATCCGGTCTGTTATCCGCCAGCGCGGCGGACACAAGCAAGCGTTTTAAGTATTTGGAATCCGGCTGCAGCGCCAGCGTTTTTTCTAAAAGGGAAAAGGCTTGCGCATCGTCTGCGCGGAGGGCGTATACAGAAGACAAAAAAGAGTTAAACAGTTCCGCCTCGCGCTTGCTTTCGCCATTAAGCGAAAGCGCGCACAAAGGCGCGCAAAACATACAACAAACAACTGTTAGAAAACATTTCATAGATTGGCCCCCATAATCAGCGCGTCATCCGTACCATTATAAAATTTTTTGCGGCATCCGCAAGAACTGAACCCCATTTTGGTATATAACTTAATGGCGGGCAGATTATTAGCGTTTACTTCCAGCGTAACCCGCTCTCCGCCATCCGTGCGCACTTGCGACATGGCATAATATAACAACTTAAAACCAATGCCACGGCGGCAGGCATCCGGGTGGACGGCCATATTTAAAATTTCACAAAAACCGGCCGCCAGCCGCAGAGCAATAAAACCATTCACCTGCCCTTTTTCTTCCCAACACCAAACGAATGAATACGGGTTTGCAATTTCGTCTACAAATCCTTGCGCGCCCCAATGCGCGCTGTACGGCTGGAGCTGTTCAATTTGCGCTAAACGCGGCGCATCGGAAGCAAGCAGGCGGCGGATCATTTGGGGGTTACCAGTTCAAAACGGGCGGGTTTTAGATAAAGCGGCTCAAGCGCGTCCTGCGCCAAGGAATCATCCTTTGCCATGGCAATCAACGTAGCGGGGCGGACAAAGCAGTCTTTTTCGTCCGCATACGCATAGTTGGAGCCCGTCAAATCCGGCAGTAACGTAGCGTTTTTATCGCTGCCCGCCAACATCAGCGGGGCGGGATAGTCCGCCAATTTTTTTAATAATTCTTCGCGGGAAAGCCATGCCGGGCCGGCGTTTTGGGCGTCAAAAATCTGCAAAAAATATTCCTCGCGAAACGCATGCAGAACTACCGCCAATGCGCCCGAAGGATTATTTTTTTGCCAAGTTAAAAACTTTTTAGAGGAAGCCGCCTGCCGGCGCAAAATTTCAAAAAGCGTCGCCCCGCGCACTTCGGTTTTATTTAAATACTTCAACATAGAAGCAAATGTAAGCGAAATACGGATACCCGTAAAACGCCCCGGGCCGCGTACGATAAAAATACGCTCTACGTCTTTTAGTTCGGCTCCGGCGGCTTCCAGCGCGGAATTAACGGCAGGAAACAGCAAGCGTTCCTGCTTAACGCCTTTGCGGCGGCGGGCTAATACCTTATCATCAGCCTCCAGCGCAACTAAAAGCGGCGCGCCCGAAGTATCAAGCCCTAAAGTTATTTTTTTGCGGCTTTGCATAACGCCTCCAACAGCGCGTCCGACACGCGCCCAAACGAGGCCAAACGGATTACGCGTTCGTCCCCTTCGTTCAAAATAAAATCCATTTCCAGTCTGTCCGCCGGAAGCATATGGCGGATAGGGTCCGGCCATTCGGCTAAAATAACGGCCTCTTCGTCTTCCAGCATTTCTTCAAAACCGAGGTTAAAAACTTCGCCCTCTTCCAAGCGGAATAAATCAATATGAAATAAACGGCGCGTTTTATTTTTGTACTCTTTCATTAAGCTGAAACTTGCGCTGGTGGGCGAACTTTTAAGCCCCATGGCAGCCGCAACGCCTTTTACAAAAACAGTTTTGCCCGCGCCGATAGGCCCGCGCAAAAATACAATTTCCCCGCCTTTTAACGCACGCGCAAAATCCGCCGCCAATTTAAGCGTTTCTTCGCGCGAAGAAGTGGATATTTCGGCCGTATTCATTATCTCACCGTTTTGATGCAAATTTCGCGGCCGTTTACGGTGCGGCGGTCCCGGTTAGTGGGATCTAATACGTCTTTTCCGTCTACGGAAAAGACGTATCTATATTCGCCGCCCGTCAGCGCGACGGACGTTTCAAAGTACCCTTTGCGATAGGCTTTTAATTCTATGGGGTCTTTTCCCCAACGGTTAAAATCAGCCAGCAGTTCCACCTTTTTGGCTCCGGGCGCGGTTAAGTAAAATGTGCGGTATTTTACTTCGGTATCATAGGCTTGGCGCGCAGGTACGGCGCGCGCGAGCAGACTTTCTTTATTAAGCGGCGCGACGGAAGCGGAACTTTCAATCGTGTCGGAAGCGTAATCGTAATAATCTTCCGACGCGGCAAAAAACCACGTTAAAATAAGTGCGAGCAACACTAAAAACAGCACAAATAAAGCCCCGGGACGTTTAATCTTGCGCATCTAAAAAACTCCTTAAATAGAAGGTTGCACCGTCTGTCTCAGCCACTTTTTTAACGGCTTCGGGGTCAGCCCCCGTTTGGTCCACACAGCTGGCCACCACGCGTTCAAACCCGGCGGCCGCGCACAGACGGATAAAGTCGCGCACGGCGTCATAGCCGTCTTCATACCCTTCGGCGGGACGGACAATTTTCTTCCATGTTTCGGCGTCCTGCGCGTTTAAACTGACACTCACATAGTCCACTACCTTGGCAAGCTCCGGCACGATGTTTTTATGGTTAATCAAATTGCCGAGCCCGTTGGTGTTCAGACGGATTTTGAACGGCGGGAATTTGGCCTGCGCCATCCATCCCTTAAGCGTTTGAGCAATAAATAACAACACATCCAAACGCATGGTGGGTTCCCCATAGCCGCAAAAAACAACTTCTTTAAATGGTGCTTTTTTTAGTTCGGCTTCCAACGCGGAGGCCACTTCTCCGGCGGCAGGTTCGTTGCCGGACAAATTTAAATTATTGCCGTGGAAATCCATTTTCCACTTGGTTTTAATGCAAAAAGCGCATAAGTTTGGACAGCGGTTCGTCAGGTTGATATAGACGCCGTCCCCAAAACGGTATACGGTTTTTGGCGTATTTGATGTTTGCATAAATACTTCCCCCTATAGCTATTATAGCAATTTGCACGGCACGGACCACCTGGGAAAAGGATTATAATTATACTGGCAAAAGAACGGCAAAAATTAATAAAATGGATATATTGGAGAGGTGGCCGAGTGGTTTAAGGCACTAGTCTTGAAAACTGGCATACCGCAAGGTATCGAGGGTTCGAATCCCTCCCTCTCCGCGGAAATTTAAACCCCTGCGTAAGCGGGGGTTTTTGTTTCCAAAGAGAGAGTTGGAGCAATGCAAACTGCTTTGCATTGCGTAGGGATTCGAAGCCCGGAGCGATGTTTTTGTTTGAGCGGCAGAAGACGCGAAAGGCAAAAACCGCGAGGGCGGGCCCAGGCAAAATTTTCGTCAGAAAATTTATGCTGGGAGAATCCCTCCCTCTCCGTGGAAATTTAAACCCCTGCGTAAGCGGGGGTTTTTGTTTCCAAAGAGAGAGTTGGAGCAATGCAAACTACTTTGCGTTGCGTAGGGATTCGAAGCCCGCAGCGATGTTTTTGTTTGAGCGGCGGAAGACGCGAAAGGCAAAAACCGCGAGGGCGGGCCCAGGCAAAATTTTCGTCAGAAAATTTATGCAGAGAGAATCCCTCCCTCTCCGCGGAAATTTAATAAATATCCCCCGGCATAGCCG